>Ga0315912_10001349_pt1 | contig 30853 bp, 26 predicted proteins | sample VfabasoilMG_FD_204469 | JGI IMG/M metagenome (GOLD analysis project Ga0315912, IMG submission 204469) | Garden soil microbial communities collected in Santa Monica, California, United States - V. faba soil | ecosystem: Environmental > Terrestrial > Soil > Garden | place: USA: California...
CATGTTCTGGACCGTTAACGGCGCCAACTCCATCCTCGCTCTCCGTTGTTCCCACCTCAACGCCCGCTTTGAGGACTACTGGGAGGGCCGCCGGGCCGCTTGATCCCCACTTTTATGTCGTGCACCCTATTTCTTCGTTTGCGGCGGGCTGATCATGATGTGCGCTCCGGCGGTGCCGGGGTACATCAGCCACGGTTCGCTGCCGGACTTGGTGGTCAGGCCCGTGGATTCCGGCGTCGCGTAAGGCGTGTAGACCACCCAGCGCAGATAGGAGTCCGCCAGTTCGCCTTTGGCCGCGTCGAAGCTCGTCCCGGTCAACACATACAGCATCCGCGGCTCCTTGGGCATCTTCACTTTGCCTTCATCCACTTCCTTCCAGCGCTGCTCGTGCCGGTCTTTGCCCTTGTACTGCGAAGCCAGTTCCCTGCCCCGCGCCATGAACGGTTCCAGGTCTTTGTGGTAGCAGGCGACGCTGATCGCCTTAACAGCCGGATCGTCGGCCAGGCAGATCAGGTCGTTAGTCCCCTGACGAAGCGTGACCACCTCGCCCTTGGCGTTATAACCAAGGACCGTGGCGGCTTCGCGTCGATCTTTCGGCGCGGCCAGGATGGCGGCGGCAATCTGATCGGCGGGCGAAGCGGGTTGTGCGGCTAGCGTACTTCCGAAGAACAGCAGGGCGAGCATCGTTGTAGTTATTAGCTTCATGAAGGGTGACTCCCTGTGAAATTATATCGGCTTATTGTTCCGGCTAGTCTCGCCGGACCCACTCCGGCCCCTTAAATACCCGCCGAACGAACCCGAAATACAGAACGGCAAGGATCAGCAACACCGCCAACAGCGTCTTCCCCGCCAGTTCGTTCGGCGGCATCGTAAGAATCACGCAAGCCCCGATGCCATAGAGAATCGCGGCGAGATTCACCGCCGGCCCAAATCGACCGAGATTCCACACAGCCATTCCGACCCACTCCTTGCGCTTTCGAAAACCCAGCACAATCGGGATGATATAGGCCAAATACACTGCCACTGTACTCAGCGAAGTCACGATCGGGATGATACCTGTCCACGCCATGGCGGCCATGCTTGCGCACACCGTCGCCCAAATGGCCGGGCCGGGCGTTCCGTGTTTCGGATTGACCCGTTTGAAAAAAGTCGCCGCCGGCACGCCGTTGTCGCGTGCCAGGGAATAAATAGTGCGCGAAGCGCTGGTTACCGTCGCCAACCCGCAGAACCACATCGCCATGGAAACCAGCGCCGCCACCGTATTCCCCAGTTTCGCGCCCAGCGCCGATTGCAGAATGGCGATGGCGGCCGGAATTGCGTTGCCGCCGGCGTCCTTCGCGTTCAGCGCTTCGGGGATCGTCCGAATGGCGAACGTCAAGGCCAGGATGAACGCGTAGCCGGTTACGCCCGCCACAGCCACGGCCATCACGACTCCCCAGGGAACCACTCGGCGGGGATCCTCGGTCTCTTCCGCCATGTGTGCCGAAGCGTCATATCCGGTAAAGGTCCACTGGGCCTGGAGGAGCCCCAATAGGAAGGCCCATGCGTAAGGCGAACGTCCGTTGCTGTTGACCGCCTCCAGCAGGAACGAAGCCGGTCGCGTGGGCGCCATCCAGAACACGCAGGCGACGATGAGCACTACACCGGCAATGTGAATGGCAACGCTGACGTCGTTGAGTTTGGCCACCAGCCCCACGCCATACTGATTCAAAATTCCCTGAACGACCAGAATGAATGCGAACAGCGCAAATGTGGTTCCCGCCGTCGACGGCAGGTCCAGAAACGGCAGGATGAACTGCGAGCAGCTATAGTTAATTCCGGCAATCGCCGCCACCGCGCCGACAATGTTCAGCCAGGCCACAAACCACCCCGTAGCCGTGCCCCCAAGATCGGACGCCCAATGATACATGGCCCCCGAGGTAGGGTAGGCCGAACACATCTCGGCCATGCTCGCCGCAATGGTTAACGTGAAAATGGTGACGATCGGCCAGCCTAAGGTCATCTGCAGCGGGCCGCCCATCTCCAGGCCGTAGCCATAGAGCGTCCCGACGCCGGTCAATATAGAAATCGTCGAAAACGAAATGGCGAAGTTCGAAAACCCGCCCATGCTGCGGAACAGTTCCTGCGCATAACCGAAGCGGCCCAGGTCCTGCGCATCGTTATTGGCCATGAATCATTCAGTATAAGGGCAGGATCATGAACTCCTCGTCGAGATACCGGTCCCCCACTTGCAATGCACCCGGCTCCACGCCGTACTTGCGGAAGCCGATCCGCTCATACAAACGCCGGGCGCCGTCTTGAGTCTCGGAGACCGACAATAGGACGCAGCGAAGCCCTTCGCATCCTCGCGCCAGACGAAGCGCTTCGGCCAGCAGCGCCTCCCCCGCTCCCTGCCCCCGTAGCCCCGGCGCGACGTACATTCCCCAGATGTGACCCTTGTGGCGGCGCTTCAGCCGTTTGTCCCGATAGAAACCCGCGGTACCCGCAAGTTCCGCCCCTACAAACGCTCCAACGACGAAACTTTCAAAGCCGCCATTTCGCAGCCGCTCGGAGAGCCCCGCTATTGTCGTGCTCCGATGCTCCTCGGCCGCCTCACCAAACGCTTCCGGAACGTTCGCCAGCGCCTCCAGCCGCAAGTTCCAGAAGGCCTCGGCGTCCTCCGCCGTCAACAGGCGAATCTCAAACATCCTACCAGCGTAACTTCAATATGGGCTAAAGGTAGCTTGATCGGCGGTCAGCGTCATTCCCGTCACCACATCGGTCCGGCCATCCCGGGTCATCATACCCAGACCGCCGAGGAACCGCGCCTCATAGCGCCACATTGGGGAGAGGATCTCGATTTTTGATGGACATTGAACCGAACAAGACTGAGCGCTGCGCTTACAGACATCTGAGACTTTAACTAAAATACTGCGTAACCCACTGCCTTCTCATCATCCAAGTTGAAGTCGTGGCACAACGAAACCGAATGAGATCCGCTACCTTACTTAGGTCATCGCGTAACTGGCGCTTGAAAATCGGCTCGTGATGAGCGATACGATTTCGAAGCAACCGTACGTGTTCAAGGTCATCGTAAATTTCCCCCCGCAGTTGAGCAACTGTTTTCGTTGGGTCGAGATTGGGTAGGAGCCGCATTAGATGAGGAATCCACAAGCGACCGTCGTGCCGGCTGGTAAACATCTTCTGCCAGAAGACAAATTTCAGTTCGGGAATGACCTTGCCAGTAGTTGGATGAAGCCCACGGCTGCGCCCTAAATCTTGGCGGGGATTGTAGCCACCACGTGGCGAAGGTAGGCTGGCTTCGAAAACCCGCGACCACGGCCAACGTGGGCCGTAAACCGCAGTCAAGGCGTCGGAGACAGTGTTCCGCATCACCACTTCGCAGAGATGCAAAGGGACCATGAAAGCCCCGGACACTTGGGCATTCCAGTCGTATAGTTCAAGAGCAGCAACGGGAAGGTAATCGGCCTCAGCGACAATCGCCTGTTCGTAGGTCGCTATTCGAGGCGAAGAGAGCGCCAGATGGATCAATTGAGCATGATGTGGCGTTGACACACTTTAGGGTTGGGCCTACAATGGGGATACTAGCCTTAGGACTTGCGGGCGAAAGCCTCCCCCTGAGGACAGATGAGAGATAAAGGCCTATCCTAACAGATGGGCCTTTACTATTTCCAACAGACTTGGCTCATGCCAACCCTAGTGCCCCGTAAATCTCAGCGACAACTTCTAGCGGTGATAATTCTCCTGAGCTCTGCACCCAGAATGGCGAGCCAATGAACCACTGCCCTTCTTGCAGGTCGTTACTGCTGGAAAAATGTCCTGGCTGTGAGCGCCTGGTGGAAGGATCTGACCAACAATTGCACCGGCTGCTTCGAGATTGACCCTGTGCTCTGTGGCGCCCCGCCGGTTTCAATGGTCGCGACCGCGCCCGGGGCAAGAATGGCGTCGACAATATTCCCCGCAACTTTGGCATTGGTCACCTGCAAGACCAGACTCCACTCCTCTGCCAGTCCGCGCGGCGCGACGAATGCGGCGACGATCGTTTCCGGCTTGCGGGACAGGTTGATGACTGTGATTTTGGTCGACCAGCCGCCTCCATCCTGAACCAATGGAATGAACCGGTCCGTGGGCCCGACGGTCGCGGCCTGAAGAAGTTCGCCGAGCAGGAATGGGATGACGCAGGCGAGCCGCATTCCCAGACGATATCCGTTCCAAGTTGCCTTGCAATGACAATGGGATGAAATCGGCCTTCGCGGCCTACCTTACCGGGTCGGAGGAGAGTTCCAGCATGTACCGTTTCACCTTTGGCGGGTAGGCGATCTTGGCGGGGTTGTATTTGAGGATGATTCCCATCGCGGTTCGCCCGGCGTAAAGTGGCGAGTGCGTAAACCGGCCAGCCACAAATGCAATCCCCGCTTCGACCGACTTGAAGTGGGTCCGCCCGGAGTTCCAGCCGAAAACGTTTGTCCGGTTGCCGTGCTTGCCGCCGCTCGTCTCCACCATGGCAATCGCCGGCAACAGCCGCCAATCCAGGTTGTGGGAATCCGCCGTCCGGACAAAGGTAAGGGCCAGCTTGTGAAGCGGGCTTTGATAACGCAGGAACAAGTTCCGCAACGCCTGGCACCGGCTGTCCGCATCGCAATGGGAAACCGCCGGATCCGCATGCACCACACCTACCGTACAGGCGGTCAGCATTGCTCCTACTACCAGGCGGCTCACCCTGTCGATCCAAGGTGGCATTGCTACATGGTAATACACTCAAAATCCGGTTCGGCTCCGCCGGCGCATCTGTTCCCGAGGTCGAGTTTCTGGTACGTTGGGGATGAGCCCCTCGCTCCAAAACATAATGCGTTACCTCTGTTTCGGACTGTTTGTCGCGGCAACCGCCTTTGCCGCACCGAATCTGGCCATCGTACTCAACTCCGGGGACGAGACCGTTTCGCTCATTGACGCCTCCTCAATGACGGAGACCAAGCGATTCAATGTCGGCAAAGAACCACACCACCTGATGGCGACACCGGACGACAAACACATCATCGTCGCTAACGCCGCCTCTAACGAACTCGTTTTTCTCGACCGGGCATCCGGCGAGGTGAAAAATCGCATCAAGAACATCTCCGACCCTTACCAGATCGGCTACTCGCCAGATCGCAAGTGGTTCGTCTCCGTTTCGCTGCGGTTGGATCGGATCGATATCTACAAACCCGACACTTTTCAGATCGTCAAGCGGGTCCCACTGCCGAAAGCGCCCTCCCACATGGCGTTCTCACCCGACTCCAAGCTGGTCTTCGTCAGCTTGCAGGATTCCAACCAATTGGCGGCCATCGATCTGGAAACACAAGCCGTCGTCTGGAAGATCCAGATCGGTAAACAGCCCGCGGGAATTCTCTTGACGCCGGACGGTAAGTTCTTATTAATCGGTATTTTAGGCGACAATTATGTGGAAGTGGTTGATTGGAATGCGCGCAAACGGCACACCAAAATTGTCACCGGAATGGGCGCCCACAATTTCGCGTTGCTGGGCGACGGCAAGCATGCTTTCGTCTCGAACCGCGTGGCGAACACGATTACGAAGCTCAACATGGAAACCTTGCAAGCCGTCGATTCCTACCAGGCACCCGGCGGCCCGGACTGCATGGATCTTACCGCCGACCAGCGTTATTTATGGATGACCTCCCGCTGGGCGCGGAAGGTTTCGATTCTTGATTTGCAAACGAAACAAATTGTTAAGCAAATTCCCGTAGGACGTTCACCACATGGGATTTATCTCGCTTCTCACGCGCCTCGCCGCTAGCGCACTGCTCGCGGCTGCCTGCGAGAAGACGCTTTATCTGACTATCGATACCGGCTCCATGGGTCCGGCGGAAGAGATCGCGGCCATCCTACAAAAACATAAAGTGAAAGCGACCTTCTTCGTGGCTAATGAGAAGACAACACGAGGGGATATGTCGATGGACATGTCCTGGTCCCCTTTTTGGAAAGCGCTGGCCGCCGATGGCCACGCCTTCGGCAGCCATACGTTTCGCCACTGGTATTTCCGCAAGGATCTACCTGGCGGTAAGGTCGCGTACGTCGGGAAAGAGGGCAAGCGAGAGGACTTGGACCGTGCCGGGGTTTGCCGGGAGTTGAAGCAATCCGAGCAGGTGTTCCAGAAGCTCACCGGACGCGGGTATGACCCGATCTGGCGGGCGCCGGGTGGCCGGACGACGCCCTTCACTCTGAAGAGCGCGGCGTCCTGCGGATTCAAGGAGCATATCGGCTGGTCGCCGGCCGGGTTCCTGGGCGACGAGCTCCCTTCGGACCGCTACCCGAACCAGACGCTGCTGCGTAACGCGGTTCGGGACTTGAAAGACGGCGACATTCTGCTGATGCATCTGGGCATCTGGTCCCGGAAAGATCCGTTCTGGCCGATGCTCGATCCGCTCCTCACCCAGCTAAAGGCGAAAGGCTTCTGCTTCGCCACGATTCCGCAACGGCAGGCGGCCAAGTAATGGTGGAATGGTTTAACGGGTGCCACCAGTGGCTTTTCGAGCGAATTGTTCAACCGTTACTTTTCCGCATGGAATGGATGAGCTACGACGAGTTAGCGTACGAATGGACCCATCTCTTCCTGCTCGGAGCCGTGCAGGTTGCGCTGCTTTGGGCGGTGATCCGGCCTATGGAAATGTGGCTTCCCGTCGAACGGTGGCCGGACCGGAAGGCGACACGAGTGGATGTGCTCTATACGCTGCTCGCCCGGCTGGGAATCCTCCCGATTTCTTTCTTCATCGTGCTGACGCCTGCTTTCGACTGGCTGAACAGTCAAATTCGGCTTGCCGGAATTATCCCGCCGTCCTTCGACAACCTTTTGGTCTATCTGATAATTCTCGACTTCGCCGACTATTGGCGCCACCGTTTCGAGCATCGCTTCAAAATCTGGTGGGCGCTTCATTCGGTGCATCACTCGCAGCGCCAGATGACGTTTTGGACAGACGAGCGAGAGCACCTTATCGGCCAGTTCATCGCCGCGATCTGGCGAGCCGCGGTGGGACTCGCCATTGGCGTTCCGCCGGCGGCATTCCTTACCGTGACGCTCCTGACTGCTGCCATCGAGAGCTTTTCCCACGCCAACGTGAAGTTGTCCTTCGGCCGGCTAGGCGACCGTCTGATCGTTAGCCCGCTCTTCCACCGCGTTCACCATGCGATTGGAATCGGACATACCGGAAGAGCGATGGGCTGCAACTTTGCTTCGGTGCTGCCCATCTGGGACATCCTCTTCGGCACGGCAAACTTTTCGCACGAGTTCCTGCCTACCGGTATCGACGACCAGTTAAATGGCCGGGACTACGGCGACGGATTCTGGCGGCAACAGTGGCTTTCGTTCCGCCGTATGTAAGCGGTTAGAAGACCAGCCGCAACGCCATCTGAATGCGGCGCGGCGTGTTGGCCTGCCCCGTGATCTTGCCGAATGTCGACGATGTGGCACCGAGATCCGGTGCATTGAAAATGGCGCGATTGGTGCTATTGAAAAATTCACAGCGGTAGGTCAGCCGGACGCGCTCGGTGAAGCGGAATCCTTTGATGATGGAGAAGTCCACCTGGCGAACCGAGTCGGCCCGGAGATCGGCGAACCGCGTGGGAAAGGTCCGGCGGTTGGAGGCTAACTGCTGCGCCGCCACGCGATTGAATTGCGTCACGTCGAAGGCGTTATCTACATTATGGGGATCCAAATTCAGGGGCCCGCCAAAATAGATAAGGTTCCCCCAGCCGAGCGCCGTCCCGGTGGTGATTGTAGTGATGAGGTTGATATTCCAATCCCCAATCAGAGCGTTTGTAAACCCGTTGACCTGGCTGCCGATGGCTTTTCCCTTACCGAACGGTAAGTCATAAGTGCCGCTCCAAACGAAACGGTACGGGCGATCCTCGGCGGCAATGCGTTTCTCCAGCAGGAGGTCAAGATCGTTCAGCCGGCTGCGTTGTTCCAGTAGTTTTGAGTATTGAAAATTCACCAGCATCAGGAAACCGTGAGAGAACCGCTTTTCCACTCGCGCGTCGAGGGCGTGGAAATAGGACATCCCGTCATTCTTCGCTTGCTGCAAAACGCTGTTGCCGCCGGTGTACTGCGGATGCATCGTGAGCAACTGGCTGCGCGGCACCGTGCTTCCGTTGATGTTGGTTCCCGGAAGAAGACCGGCAAACGGATTCGCAACGTTGGACGAAAGGCGGTCGATGGCTGGCTGATCGCGGGTAGGCGACGTCGACAAATACTGCAAGGGGATGCCGTTCAGGTTCTGATCGACCGGCATCTTGACAGTCTTGTTGCCGATGTAGCCGATTTCGAGGAGCGTGTTGGGAAACAGTTCTCGCTGTACGGAGAACGTCCAGCGGCTGGAATAGGGATACTTGGGAGATGGGTTGTAAAAGGTAATGTTTTTTCCAAGGAAGGTCCCGAGACCCAACGAAGAACCTACAGGCTGTTGAATGCCACCTGGAAACGGATTGGCAAGTGTCGCTGCCGCCGTGAGATAACCGTTGCTGCTGGCCACTAATGGCGTCGTCTGGCTGAAGCCGGGCGCCTGGTTCCCGATAATGCCGTAAGGGAAGTAGAAGATCCCCACGCCGCCGCGGACCACCGTCTTTGCGATGATTCCTGGGGTCCAGGCAAAACCGATTCGCGGTGAGAAGTTGGCTTTAGGCGTCGAATAGATGCCCTTATTCGAGTTGCTGGCGAACAGCGGACCGCCATTTACTTTGAACTGACTCGCGGGAATTTCGGGGATGGGGTTCGCGGCATAGGCGGCGATGGCGGCTGCGGAAACGGGGCTGGCCGTGGTGCCGTCGAAGCCGTTCAAAGTCCGGTTGTAGCGCTCCTGAGTGGGCGTTTCACCCTCCAGGCGCAATCCGAGATTTAACGTAAGATTGGCACGGACGCGAATATCGTCCTGAATGAAGAATGCGTAATAGCGATTCTTGTTCTGCCGCCAGGCATTGAGGTCGAATTGGCCGTTCGTTGGCATCCCCAATAGGAAAGTCGCCATATCCTGGCCAATGGGAGCCGCCGGAGAATTGTCCAATGGTCCGCGCGTCCATTCCGTTCCGAAAACAAACATGCCATTCGTATAGCCGGAACTGAGATTAGACTCGCGATATTCTCGAAGATCGGCGCCGAACTTAATAGTATGCTTGCCCTTGATCTTTGTGAAGGTTTCAAAGATCTGGAAAATATCGAACGGAAGCTCTATGCCGCCCTCACTCCCCAGAGAGGTGTAAGTCGAGAAGGAGACTCTGGGCAGAACTTTTCGCGGGGCATTGGCTGTCAGGTAAGCCGGCAAGCCGAGAGTGGTAGAGTCGTATCCCAGTGAGAAATTGGTTTGCGGCTCAACAAAGCGTGTCCAATTCAGGCGGCTGTTCATGAGGAACGTCGGCGTGAAGGTATAGACATCATCAAATGTGTAGCCCCAATTGATGCGTTGGAGGTAATTGCCCGACGTGGGGTTGTCGTAGACCGATTTGCCAAACGCATTGCCGCCGCTGCCGACGCGGTGATTGTAACGGGCGCCAAAAAAGAATTTGTGCCGGTCCGAGAGGTTCACGTCGGTGCGCCCTATGAAGTTGTTGAACGTGTTCCGCTCGCCGTCGGTATTGGAGAGGAAGTTGGCTTGGCCATTTGCCTGCCCGGCCTGGTTCGGCTGCGCATAGTATTGGAGATAGTTCTTTGCGATCGGCGAAATTCGATTGGCGGGGATGATATTTCCTGCGAAGGGCTGCCGTTGAATGCGGCCGCCGGCCTGCGCCACACCAGTGAGCGGATCATAGATCTGATAAACCGCACCCAAAGGCAACAATGCGGAGAAGTTGCCTTCTCGCTGGGCCGCCGTCGGCATCGTATTTGTCGTCGGCTGCGGCAGCGCATCCTTTACGCCCTCGTAGGAGAACATGAAGAACAACCGATTGCGGCCGTTAACGATTTTCGGAATAAAAATCGGTCCTGAAAACGATCCGCCGTATTGATTGAAGCGGCTGACCGGCTTCTTCGCGCCGGCTTTGTTGGTGAAGAAGGGCGTCGCGTTGAACGCCGAGTTCTGGTTGAACTCGTAGAGTGTCCCGTGGAAATCGTTCGTCCCGCCGCGTGTGATGATGTTCACGGTTCCGCCGCCGGAATGGCCGTAGGCGGCATCGGCCTGAAACGCCTCCGCTTTGACCTCTATGACAGCGTCCATCGGGGGGTTGTAGGCCACCCGAAGATTGCCCGTAGTATCAGCCGCACCATCAATCAACAACTCGTTCACCTGTGCCGGTGCGCCGCCCATGGAGAATCCGGACGGGCCGGCGTTGTCGAATGGCCGCGTAAACCGGGGATCCGTATTCGGCACCACGCCGAACGCCAACTGTGCCAACGCTAGCGGGGTACGGCCGGAAACGGGCATGTTTTCGATCTGATTGGAGGAGATCACCTGGCCTATGCTGGCCGTGGCTGTCTGCAGCACGGGGGCTTCGCTCGACACGTTGATGGTATCGGTGACCGCGCCCACTTCCATTTGAATATCGATGCCAAGGCGTTCATTGGCCCCTACGGCCAAAGTCTCGCGCATGTAGCGCTTGAAGCCGGCCATCTCGGCGGAAAGCCGGTAAGTGCCCGGGGGCAGGAACGGCAGCGTGTACAAGCCGTCGGACGCCGAAGTCGCTTCGAACTTCGCTTCGGTTCCTATCTGAACGGCGGTGATCTTGACACCGGCGATCACGGCGGTCTGGGCGTCGGTAACGCGGCCGCTTACGGTCGCGCGAAATTCCTGGGACGCCAACGTGGCAGCAAGCAAAAACGACACGGTCACGATTCGCTTCATAAGACCCTCTTTTGATTTCCAACGTCGAACCCGGATTTTGGTTAGAGCAATCTTACGCTAGTGCGGAAGGGGTGTACAAGTTAACGAATCGTAATTTGCCCGAGTATAACGGCGTGCCGCGCGCCCGTTGCGCTCGGTAGCGTACCTGGCTGGCGGCGCCAGGTCTGATGGGCCAGAATTGCAAACGCCACGGCCTCTTTTGCTTCGGCGGGAAGGCCGAAATCGTCGGTCGTGCGGACTTGCGTGGCGGGAAACAGTCCCCGCAAATGGTTCATGATTTGCGGGTTCTTCGTACCGCCGCCGGCGGCGATCAGTTCGTCCGGTTTTGTCGCTTTAATCGCCTCGAAGATAGTAACAGGTGTTAATAGTGTTAGAGTCGCGATCAGGTCGTGCAAGTCGATTTGGGTCGCCAGTAGTTGGGCGATATACTCGCGTCCAAACTGTTCCCGGCCGCAGGATTTTGGCGGGGCTTGCCGGAAGAATTTGTGGGTTAAGAGCGCCTGCAGCAGTTTCGCGTTCGGCTTGCCTTTGCGGGCCAGGCGGCCGTCCTGGTCGTAGCTTCGCTTGCCTTTGGTCAGGATCCAGGCCAGTTGGTCGATCAAGATGTTGCCCGGGCCGGTATCGAATGCGATGATCTGCTCCGGCTTCGCGCTCGCAGGAAGGATCGTGACGTTGGCGATGCCTCCTATGTTCAGCAGCACACGATTCCGCTTGGCATGCCGGAAAAGCAAGTAGTCGACGAACGGAACAAGCGGAGCACCCTGGCCGCCTGCCGCAATATCGCGCGGGCGGAAGTTACTGACGACGTGGGTTTGTGTGCGTTCCGCAATAACCTGCGCTTCTCCAAGCTGCAGCGTGCAGCCCTTCCCGTGGAATACAGTCTGGCCATGGCATCCGATTAATGCAGGCTTCGCTGTCAGGCTTTGGATAGCGCGGGCATATTGCTCACCGAGTTCGAAATTGAGCCGGGCGATTTCACCAGTGTGAGCTTCGGCATTGGATACGGCCAGCAATCGCTCCCGTAGCTTTCGCGGGTACGGAATCGTCGTGTACTCTAGCAGGTTCCATTTCTTCCCTTTGAGATCCACCGCAGCGATGGTAATGCCATCGAGCGAGGTTCCGCTCATAATGCCGGCGACAATCATTTATTGCAGCTCCCTTTGCAGTTCAGCCAGCAGTTGCAGCGCTTCGATTGGCCTTAGCTCGTCCAATTTCAGTCCGCGAATTCGGTCCGCAATATTCCCGTTGACGGGCTCGAAGAGACGAATTTGCATTGGCCCAGCCTGCTGCGCCGGTTCTTTCGCGGACTCCGCCACCACGGTCTGCTCGGCCTCCTCATGCAGACTCAGAATTTCCCGCGCGCGTTCAATCACCGACATCGGCAGCGCCGCTAGCCTTGCCACTTCGATTCCGTAGCTGCGGTCGGCCGCGCCGGCGAGCACTTTGCGCAGGAAGATGATCTGGTCCCCGGACTCCTTCACCGCAACATGCAGGTTGCGAACACCCGCTAGGCGGTCGGCGAGCTCAGTCAGCTCGTGATAATGAGTCGCGAACAGCGTTCTCGCGCCGATCCGTTCGTGGATAAACTCAACCACCGCCCACGCCAGAGCCAAGCCATCATAAGTCGAAGTGCCGCGGCCGATCTCATCAAGGATAATCAGGCTGTTCTTGGTGGCGGTATTGAGGATCACCGCCGTCTCGGTCATTTCCACCATGAATGTCGACCGGCCGCGGGCCAAGTTATCGGCCGCGCCGATACGTGTAAAGACGCGATCGACAATCGGCAGCGAGGCTTCATCGGCGGGGACGAAAGAACCCATCTGCGCAAGGATGCTGATCAGCGCGACTTGCCGCAAATATGTCGACTTACCGCCCATGTTCGGTCCGGTGATGATCGCCAGATACTTACCGTCTCCATCCAGCGAAACATCATTGGGAATGAACCGCTGCGCATCCCGGGCGGCCAACTGCTCAATAACGGGATGCCGGCCGCCGGAGACCCGCAATTCCCCTCCCTGCACGAACTTCGGCCTCGTGTAGCGGTTTTCGGCCGCGACCTGCGCCAGACCGGCGTTCAAATCGATCTCGGCGATGGCTGCGGCCAGAAGCCGGATGCGCTCGGCGTGCGACGCGGCGAACGTCCGGATTTCGGTGAAAAGCGTTCGCTCGATCTCGAGCATCTTCTCTTCGGCCGCCAGAATCTTCCCTTCCAGTTCCTTGAGTTCGGGAGTGATAAAGCGCTCGGCGCCCACTAGCGTCTGCTTGCGGTCGTAGTCGGCGGGCACGCGATCGAGATTAGATTTGGAGATCTCTATGTAGTAGCCAAAGACGCTGTTAAAGCGAACCTTTAATGAAGCAATCCCGGTACGCTGCCGTTCCCGAACCTCAATGTTTGCCAGGTACTGCTTGCTGTTGCGCGATAGATCGCGAAGCTCATCGAGCTCGGCGTGTATGCCATCGCGAATGGTGCCGCTATCGGTCAAGTTCACCGGAGGATCGTCGGAGATGCCCTGCAGGATTCTGTCGCGGACTTCGGAGACCTCATCGAAGCGCGAGTCTCCCAAGAGCCGGTTCAATTCCGGAACTTTCAGCAGACTACGGCCCATGGCGAGCAGTTCACGGGGCGTTGCGGTGCCAAGCGTAATCTTGGCCAGCAGGCGCTCGAGATCCAGGATCTGGACCAGGACCTTGCGTAGTTCGGCGCGAAGGATGGTATCGGTCAGCAGCGCTTCAACGGCGTCCAATCTGGCGTTGATTTCCGCTTCGGTAACCGATGGGCGCAGCAGACGCCGCCGGATCAGCCGCCCGCCCATGCCGGTCATCGTGGCGTCAACGACATTGACGAGCGTCGAGTCTTTCGATTCTCCGGCAAACAGCGGGTCGATTAACTCCAGGTTGCGAACCGTCACCGCGTCCAGCACCATGGATTCGCTGCGATCGAAATAGGACGGCCGCTCGACGTGATTCAGCGCGGCGCGCTGCGTGTCACGCAGATAGTGAAGAATGGCTCCGGCGGCGGAAGTCGCAAGGTTACGCCCGGCAAGCCCGCACCCATCCAGGCTCAGTAGCGTGAAGTGTTCCTTCAGTTGCCGCTCGGCGTATTCGAAGTCGAAAATCCACGGGTCGAGATAGGTCTTGTTGCGAGGGCCGTCCAACGCAGCGCCATCGGGAAGCAGCACTTCCCGCACATTCCAGCTTTCAAGGGCCGGAGCCACATCGTCAACGGCGAGCTCCGTGCAGCGGAATTCACCCGTGGAAACGTCTACGTAGGCCACGCCGGCCCGATCCTTGGATCGGCTCACCGCCGCCAGATAGTTATTCTCCCGCGAACGCAGCATGCTGCTGTCCGTCGCGGTCCCCGGCGTAACAATCCGGGTAATCTCACGGCGGACGATCTTCTTACCAGGACCGGGCAGCTCCATCTGTTCGCAGATCGCAACGCGAAAGCCCTTGGCGATCAGGCGAACCAGGTATCCGTCGGCGGAATGGTAAGGCACTCCGCACATCGGCACCGGGTTCTCGGCGTCCTTGTTTCGCGAGGTGAGCGTGATCTCCAGTTCGCGGGCCGCGGTAATCGCGTCATCGAAGAAGAGCTCGTAAAAATCGCCCAAGCGGAAGAGCAGCAGCGCCCCGGGCACCTGCTGCTTTATGGAATGGTACTGCCGCATAAGCGGCGTGGAGGCATCGGCCATGAACTACGCGTAGAGCCCTCGCAGCTTGATGGCGAACGCGACGCGGTCGAGCGCCAGCATATAAGCGGCCGTCCGGTTCTCCACCTTATGTTCGCGCGCGTATTTCAAGACGTCGTAGAAGCTATCCACCATAATCTGCTCGAGCCTCTCATTTACTAACTTCTCGGTCCAGAAGTAACCCTGCCGGTCCTGCACCCATTCGAAATAGGAAACGGTTACGCCGCCGGCATTGGCGAGGATATCCGGAATAACGAAAATTCCCTTGTCCGCCAGAATCTGGTCGGCTGGCGCCGTCGTCGGGCCATTGGCGCCTTCGCATATAATCTTGCAGTTCAAGCTCGCGGCGTTGGCCGACGTAATCACATGTTCCTTCGCGGCCGGCAACAGAACGTCGCAGGGAAGTCGAAGGGCGTCCTCCGGAGTAAGGTTTTGTGCCTCGGGGAAGTCCAGGATGGAACCAGTAGCCCGGCGATGCTTCATCAATTCTTCGACATCCAGCCCATTGTCGTTGTACACGGCGCCATCCCACTCGATGATGCAAACGACTTTTATGCCTTCCTTCACCATCAACCGCGCCGCCATCCCGCCCACGTTCCCGAATCCCTGAATCACGACCCGCGCCCTGGTTGGCGGGATCTCGAACTTCTTCAGCGCTTCCCGCGTCACGAAGAGGCAGCCGCGGCCCGTCGCCTCCGGGCGCCCGCGCGAACCGCCCAGGTCCAGCGGTTTGCCGGTTACCACGCCGGTGGTCGTCTCCCGCTTGTGCATCGAGTAGGTGTCCATGATCCACGCCATGGTCTGCTCATTGGTGTTCATGTCCGGTGCCGGAATATCCTTTTCCGGGCCGATAATATCGAGGATTTCGGCTGTATAGCGGCGCGTGATGCGTTCGAGCTCAAACTGCGAAAGGATGGCCGGATCGCAGATTACTCCGCCCTTGCCGCCACCGTAAGGCAGGTTCACGACGGCGCATTTCCACGTCATCCAACTGGCCAGGGCGCGCACTTCGTCCAGCGAAACGTCCGGGGCGAAACGGATGCCCCCTTTCGCCGGACCGCGCGCGATGGAATGCTGCACTCGATAGCCCGTGAAGACTTCGATGCGTCCGTCATCCAGAACGATGGGAACCGCTACGGTAAGTTCCCTGGCGGGCGTCTTCAAAATCTTGCGTATTCCGTCATCGAGCCGCAGCCGGGCGGCGGCGTTTTCAAAGCGGATTGCGGCGTTTTTCCAAGGGTTAAATTCGTCGGTTTCATGCGGATTCAGAACAGCGTCAACGGTGGCCATCGAACCTCCGCCTACATTATTGCACTCGGTCGCGAAAACCCGGCATCAATGCGACATCGCGTAGATCACGTAATTGACGCCGATCCGCAACCCAAGCGCCGAGTACTTCTCCGGATATCGCGGTTCGTCGGCCAAGTGCCAGGAGTCGCCCAGGTCGGAGTTAAAGGCCATTGCCACCATGATGCGTCCTTCGTCGTCGCGAATCACTCGCCATCTGGCGGTGTCGCCATCGGCCCGATAGCCGCGCCCGTCGCGCATCAGGCTTCTGAAGTTTGCGACCTGATAACGCTCATCGAGATTGAAGACTGTGTGAAAGATCGGATCGCCATTCGCCAATTCCTCCACGGCGCGGTCCGGAAAAATGCGGCTCATACCCGATTGAAAGACCGCCCACTCTTCCGTCCCGAAAAAGCTGTCGCAGAAGAGAAATCCGCCGCGGAGCAGATATTCGCGGATCTTGATTGTCTGATCGTCGGTTAGGTTCCAGGTTCCCGGCATGCTGACGTGAAGATACGGCCAGTAGTAAATATCGTCGCCGTCATCCGGGTTTACCGGTTGCTCGACGCTGCGGACATCCAGGCGCGTCAACCGGCGCAATGCGGCCGCAAACGTGCGGTCACCCTTTGGATAATCCACGGTCCAGGTTGTGCCTCCATGCAGCCAGTTGCCAAACCCCATCCGCCCGCCACGGCCGCCGGACGGATACATCAGCCGGCCCAGCACCAGTTCCGCTTTGTCATTAAAATCCGCCGGCAGTTCGGTTTCGGTGCTCGCCCCCTCCAGCGCAGGATAGGTGCGGAACGGCCGCTGCGCCAGCAGCAACAGGCCGAGCGAGAGGCTGATCAAGAAACGGGCTGAGATACGGCGCATGGGCTGCTAAGACTCGACGTCCGCTGGCGGGAAGGGGTTACCCCGCCGTATTCTACACTGGTTGGAAGTGATCTCACGACGGACCTTTTTGGCGCTCGCTTCGGCGACCGCTTTGCCGGCCAGAACAAAAAAATACTGCGGGATTCGCTTCCGTACTCTAAACAATGGCCGTTCCACACGACGCTACTTCTGGATTCATGGGGACGAAACGACCGCGCGCGACGTGTTGACCGCACACATGAAGGACTTTAAGGGGCGGGCCCTGCTTGTTGAAAACCCGACCCGCGTCATTCAGGCGGGCAAGCTGACCTTCGATCCGAACCGCATGTTCACCCAGGAAGGCTTGGAGCGGAATCTGGTCCGTCTGAATCCCGAAGCGAGTGAAGACGACCGGCGGCGGATTCACAAAATAGTGGCCAAGGACCGCGAAAAGCTCCTGCGCGCACTGACGCCGCCCTCCAACGGCCTGCTGACCGTACTGCACAATAACAGCCGCGGCTATTCGGTGAAGGACGAAATCGAGATTAGTAATGATTCTTCGATTCCCGCGCCCGATCAACCCAACGAGTTCATGCTTTGCACCGATCCGAAGGACTTTTCGATCTTGAGACAGTCGCCATTCAACGTTGTCTTGCAAAACCAGGCCAAGGGGCCGGACGACGGTTCGCTTTCCAGACTTTCGGCGACGCGAAATATTCGTTATCTAAATATCGAGGCGGCGAAGGGCCGGGAAGCCGAGCAACGGGCAATGCTGAGATGGGTCGAGGGTCATTTGCCGTGAGGCTAATTTTTGAACATGTTCAAAAATCGGTCCTAGACATTGACCCGGTCTTTCTAAATTCGCCCCAGTTCGAGTGCGAACCTTTGGGGGCGATTCTCGGCGTTTCGCTCACGCTGAAAGTGGAAACTTTGAATCCGATTCGTTCGTTCAAAGGACGCGGAGCTTCGTGTTGCGTTGCCCGCTTGCCGGATGGCGGGCCGATCGTCTGCGCGAGCGCCGGGAATTTCGGCCAGGCCATGGCGTACGCGTGCCGGGCGCGCCGGCGGCCACTGATTGTTTATGCCGGCGCTTCGGCAAATTCGCTAAAAATCGACCGAATGCGGGCGCTCGGTGCGGAAGTGCGGCTGGCCGGCATAGATTTCGACGATGCGAAGTTGGAAGCAAGGCATTTCGCCAGGGAATCCGGTCTGCGCTTCGTCGAAGACGGCCTGGAAATCGCCACCGCCGAGGGCGCCGGAACCATCGGGTTGGAATTGAGCGCGCTGCCGCTCGACGCGCTGCTGGTGCCTCTGGGCAACGGCGCATTGCTGGCTGGAGTGGCGCTCGCCTTTCGAAACTTATCCCCGAGCACGAAAATCGTGGCTGTTCAGGCGGCCGGGGCGCCGGCGATGACGGAGTCGTTGCGCTCCGGAACGCTCGTGACTCACCGCACGATGAATACGATTGCCGATGGAATCGCCGTGCGAATTCCAATTCCCGAGGCGCTCGATGATTTACGGGGACTCGTGGATGAGATGATGTTAGTCGAAGAAGGCAGCATTCTCCAGGGGATGAAGCTGATCCACCAGCATGCGGGCGCCGTCGTGGAGCCCTCCGGGGCGGTCGGAGTCGCGGCACTGCTAGAGAACTCGAAAATGTTCGCGGGATCCCGGGTTGGAACCATACTTTGCGGAGGAAATCTAACTCCGGAGCAGATGCAGGAGTGCCTTTAACAGCGCCGCTTGCTGTTCCTCGCGGCTAATCGTGGCTGAACCGTCAAAGAGCTGGTAACGGTAATATCCGAACTGAACGTGATTGGCGCCCGGAATTTCGATCCAATTCGTGGAGGGCGGCAGCAGTTTCTTATTGGCGCGAATGGCGTCCAGCGGCGCAACGCCATCGAGAGCGCCAGAAACCTTCGTTACCCGAAGCGAAGTTCTCGACAGATCGAATTCACGAGGGTGCGTCGTACCGATCAGCACCAGCCCGGCGATGCTGGAGGGGGCCTCACGAGCGAATCGCGAGGCGAGCATGGCGCCGCGCGAGTGGCCTGCCAGATACCATTGGGTTTCGCGGTTGGTCTTTATCGTTGCGCCAATTCTGTTGAAAAGATCGTTAATCTGCGACTCGGTGCACGCGCATCGCATGGGCAGGCGCATCAGTACCGCGGGATGTCCAGCGCCGGCCAGTTTCTTCAGCAGCGGTGCGTAGGCCACGGGGTCCACCATCCCACCCGGCAGAAAAATCACTCCTGTTGCTCGCTTTCCCTGCCGCGGATGAAATAGAACATCCGAGTCGTTATCGACGACCTTTACGGCCGCGTCGGTCAGTAGAGTGCCCTCCGGAACTCCCTCGGCCTGATAGCCCCAGATCATCCACGCCGTGAATGTCAGGCCAAAAAGTGGAAAAATTATCCGAAGTAACTTTCGTTTCGGCACACCAATCAGGCTAACTGGTATTGGCGGCGATCCGGCAGCAGACGCCGAAATTTCGCCGCAACCGGTTCCGACTGCACGGCACAGCGGCGTCCGTGCGACAGTCCGTCAACGTGGATCTGGGAACCGCTTACCGACACTCGATAGGCCATCTCGGCGCCCGATTCGCGGGCTAGTGAATCGAGCGGCCAATCGCTGTCAGCGACCATTCGAATGCCGCCTTCCCGGGCGATTAGAACGGTCCAGGCCGACTGATGACAGCCTGCCTGGACCGCGGACTGGCCCCCCTCGAAGATCCGCGCCGCATTATCGAGGAACCTGTCCATGAAAAGCTCTTCGACCAACCCGATTAATTCTTGAGACGTATAATGCAATCATGCTGCGCCCAATCTTCCTGCTCGCAATTTGCGTTCTGCCGGCACAGGTTAAGCGGCCGCCCGGAACCTTTGAAAATGACCGGGTGATGGTGGAATCCGCGATTCACTTCGACCGCGAAACGGTCAAGAAAATGATCGGCCACGATTTCGATGGTTCTGTTGCAGTTTTAGAAATTACGGTGACCCCACGCGGCGGCGAAGCGCTGGACGTCGAGCGCGAGGACTGGACACTCTTCTCCAACAAAGACGCTCAAAAGGCACCGGCCTTTCATCCCAGCCAACTCGCCGGGCAGGGCGCCATTATGGTGAAGGAGCAGCGCGGAGGAGGCGGCGTGATGGCCGGCAACGCTCCGAGGACGGGCATTGGTCTTGGCATGCCGGGAATGGGAGGCGGAATCGGGAGTGCCGGATCCGCGCCTGTCGATTTGGCCATCGAAACCAAGAATGACCAGAACGTAAATCCGGTGCTTGCTACGTTGAAGACTAAAGAGTTGAAGTTCGGCAAGACGATGACGCCGGTCAAGGGACTGCTTTATTTTTCGCTCGAAGGCAAACACAAGCTAAAGGATCTGGAACTCTGGTACCGCGGACCGGGCGGCAGGTTCGTAATATCCTATAAGCCTTGATGAATATTCACGAACTGGACACGCCGGCCCTCGTGGTCGATCTGGACGTCATGGAGCGAAATCTGCAGCGAATGGCGGATTACGCTCGAGAGCATTCGCTTCGGCTCCGTCCGCATACAAAAACCCACAAAATTCCGGCTCTCGGAGCTCGTCAATTGGCGCTCGGCGCGGCTGGCTTGACGGTCGCGAAAGTATCCGAAGCCGAAGTAATGTTAGGCGCCGGCGACGGTGATCTTCTAATTGCCTATCCCGTGTTTGGCGCCAAGAAGATGCGCCGGCTGGTGGAAGTGGCCAGGAAGTCCCGCGTAACGGTGTCGGTCGATAGTGTGGAAACCGCCCGGCCCATCTCGGAAGCAGCGGCGGCGGCTGGAGTCACCATTGGCGTCCTGGCCGAAGTTGATGCCGGACTCCACCGGGTAGGCGTGCAGCCCGAGTTGTTTATCGATCTTTTGAAAGCCCTCGCACCACTGCCGGGCATCGAACTGCGGGGCATGGCCTTTTACCCCGGACACATAAAAAACCAGGACCCCGCTCCCCTGGGCGCCCTCTCCGTCCTGATCCAAAGCCTGGTCTCCGACGCCGCTTCCGCTGGCTTCGCGCTTCCTGTAGTCTCCGGAGGCTCCACGCCGACCATGTGGCATTCCCACGCGGTCTCGGGCATGAACGAAATTCGTCCGGGAACCTACATCTTCAATGACCGGAACACGATCATCTCCGGTGCCTGCACGTTGGCCGATTGCGCTGCCACCATCCTGGCAACCGTCGTCTCGACAAGCGTACCGGGGCAGTTTGTCATTGACGGGGGATCCAAAACGTTCTCCTCCGACAAAGCGGCGGCCGATGGTTTCGGCACGTTCCTCGACACGCCGGAAGCCCTCTTCGAAAAGATGAATGAGGAGCACGGGTATGTCAAACACGCCGGCCACCGCCGCAAGGTGGGGGAACGAGTTCGTATTCTGCCCAACCACATTTGCGTGGCGGTTAATTTACACGAACAAATCTACGGCGTCCGGGGCGAACAGGTCGTCGAAAGCTGGCGTGTCGACGGCCGCGGCAAGCTCCAATAGAATAAGGCGGCTGCTTCCGCAACCGCCTTTCGACGAACTTTGTATCCGGTAGTTGGACTACTCGGAGATCTTGTCGACGTGGACCGAGTCGCCGTCCACCTTGCCGCTAATCGTCACGGCTTTTCCGTAGAATTTCTTATCGACAGCGTCCGCATTGTGGATCTTAACCACTTTGCCGTCCGCGGTGACCAACACGGGCGATCCGCCCTTGCCGATACACGAGGTTACACAGCCGGCGTTTTCTTTGCCGGGGCCGTGCTTCGCGCCACAGCCGGAATCGGAGATCGAACCCTTGAGTTCTGCTCCGTACATGCCCATCGCTGCGACGGACATGGCAAGAATTAGCTTTTTCATTTGATTTGGTCTCCCTGGATACTCGGACCACGGTCGGTCCTCGCTCTCGAACTATACTCTACGGGACGGGCCGCGTGCAACCGCGTCCACGACTTCTAATACGAATACACGCTTCCGTTGGATGCCATCCACTACAGTCCGCGTTGCAAAGTAATTGAACCATTCGAAGTACTGAGGTCGAGCAACGCACCCCCGCCGCCCACTTTTCCCTCCACGCGCTTCTTGGTGACTTCCCCTTCCACGTCGAAATCACTACGGATTGACGCCCCGCTGGTCCTTGCCGCGACATGGAACGCGGAGCCGGAAGGCAGCTTTACTTCAATGGATCCGTTGGACGTTGACGCGCGCACGTCGTTCTTCAAACCGGAGGGCAGCCGCAGTTCGATGGTGCCGTTGGTTGTCGAGAACCGCATCTTCCGGTCATCGATTGACTTCGACATTGAGGCGACGATAGTTCCGTTCGTCGTCGAGGCTTCCATCGGCCCCTGAATATCCTCCATCTTGATCCGGCCATTGGTCGTCCGAGCCGTCGCCGCTCCGTTCAGGCCAAAGAACTCGATCGCGCCGTTCGTCGACGTCGCCGATACTTGCCCATTGACACTCGAAGCCCTTACCGATCCATTCGTCGTCCGCAGGTTAACGGCGCCATCGGTTCCGTTCACCCGGAGCGAGCCATTGGTGCTTCGGATCAACTCCAGCACCATCTGCTTCGGCACGCGGATCTGGTAACGAGCGCCGGAGTTGCCGCCGCGGTCCAGAGGAGGAACGGTGCGCACGCTGACCGAATCGGCGCCACGGGAGATCTCGATCTTCACCTGCTGTAAGCGCTCCTTGGTACTCGCAAACCGCGCTCCGTCGATTTCGATCTTCGGCTGGTCCCACGCCGTTATTTCCACCGCGCCGTTGTAGTTCTCCAGCAGGAGCCGGCTGCCGGGTTTGCAGTCGTAGGAGTAGTGAAAAGACTCCTCCTCCTTTGCTCCCATCGAAACGTCTTCGAAATCAACGTCGCAGCCCGCCAATCCCAGGGTGGCGGCGAGAGTGGCATACAAAAGTGGCTTCCGCATGGGATTGTTTACGCAATCGGCGTCAAAAAGTTCCATGTTATTCTGAGCCTTACACGCCCCTTTTCGCCCCCCTTGAACCAATATCCATGAAAAAACTGCTGGCTTTGAACCGAGGCGAGATCGCCATTCGTATCCTCCGTGCCGCCAATGAGTTAGGCTTGAAAACCGTTGCCGTCTATTCGAAGGAGGACCGGCTGAGCCTTCATCGGTTTAAGGCCGACGAAGCGTACGAGATAGGGCAGGATTTGGGCCCCGTCCAGGCGTATCTGGACTACGACCGGATCTGCGCCCTTGCGGCCGAAAAGGGCGTCGACGCCATTCACCCCGGTTACGGATTTCTTTCCGAGAACCCCGCTCTTCCCCGGGCCTGTCAAAAGTACGGAATCACCTTTGTCGGGCCGCGAGCCGAACTACTGGAAACGCTGGGCGACAAGACCGCCGCCCGCCGCCTGGCGCAGAAGGCCGGCGTACCGGTGATTCCCGGTACCGAAAAGCCGGTTACCGATCCGAAGAAGGCCGCCGAATTTGCGGCTAGGATCGGCTTTCCCGTTATTATCAAGGCGGCATTCGGCGGCGGCGGACGCGGAATGCGCGTCGTACTGGAGCCGTCGCAATTGGAAGGGCGGTTGGCCGAAGCGCAGCAGGAAGCGTCGGCGGCGTTCGGCAATGGCGCCGTCTTCATTGAACGCTACATTCGCCGGCCCAGACACGTCGAAGTCCAGATCATTGCCGACATGCACGGGAACATTCTCCACTTGCATGAACGGGATTGCTCCGTCCAGCGCCGGCATCAGAAGGTAGTGGAAGTCGCCCCGGCCATCGGGCTCGACCCTCGCATCCGCCGCGAACTTGCCGACGCCGCCGTTGCGTTAACCCGCGCCGCCAACTATGAAAACGCCGGCACCGTCGAATTTCTGGTGGATTCGGACACGGGGGAATGGTTCTTCATCGAAGTCAATCCGCGGGTCCAGGTGGAACACACGGTCACTGAACTGGTGACAGGCATCGATATCGTCCAGACCCAGATCCTGGTCGCGCAGGGCCATAAACTCCATGGCCTGGAGATCAACCTGCCCGCCCAGGAAGACGTGCCGCTTCACGGTACCGCGCTACAGTGCCGCGTCACCACCGAGGATCCGGCCAACAGTTTTCTACCCGACTACGGCAAGTTGCAAACGTACCGCTCGCCGGCCGGATTCGGCATTCGGCTGGACGGCGCCAGCGCCTACGGCGGCGCGGTCATCACGCCGTTCTACGACTCTCTCCTAGTCAAAGTCACCAGTTGGGGCCGCACTTTCCCGGAAGCGTGCAGCCGCATGGACCGCGCTCTTCGCGAATTCCGTGTTCGCGGTGTGAAGACCAACATTCCGTTCCTGGAAAATGTCGTCAACCATGCCGATTTCCGCAGCGGCTCGGTGACGACGAATTGGCTGGCCGAAACGCCCGAGCTCTTCAAATTCACCACGCGCAAGGACCGCGCCACCCGGATCCTCTCCTACCTGGCCGAAGTGAACGTCAACGGGAACCCGGAGGTGAAGGGCCGCGTGATCCCGGCCGAGTGCAAACCGGCCCCCGTTCCCGCGCACGATCCCGCTCTTCCTCCGCGTGGCACCAAGCAGTTGCTCGATGAGATGGGTCCGGAAAAGTTTGCCGCGTGGCTGCGATCCCAGAAGCGCCTGCTACTGACGGATACCACGATGCGCGACGCGCACCAGTCGCTATTCGCTACGCGGGCGCGCACCTATGATCTGAACCGCATCGCTAATTTCGCCGCACACAACCTGTCTGGCCTTCTCAGCCTGGAAATGTGGGGCGGGGCGACCTTCGACGTATCCATGCGCTTCCTGCTGGAGGATCCTTGGCAGCGCCTACGGCTGCTGCGTGCCGCTATTCCCAACATCTGCTTCCAGATGCTTTTGCGCGCATCGAACGCGGTCGGTTACACCGCCTATCCAGACAACGTCGTACGCGAATTCATCTACGGATCGGCCGAAAACGGCATGGACATCTTCCGGGTCTTTGACTCGCTGAACTGGCTCCCAAACATGAAGGTTCCCATGGAAGCCGTTCGCAAGTCGAACAAGGTTTGCGAAGCCGCCATTTGTTACACCGGCGATATTCTCGATCTCAAGCGCGATAAATATTCGCTCGCCTATTACGTGAAGATGGCGAAGGAACTGGAGAAAATGGGGGCGCATATCCTGGCCATCAAGGACATGGCCGGCCTTTGCAAGCCTTACGCGGTCCACAAGCTGGTGAAAGCCCTGCGCGACGAAGTCGGGTTGCCCATCCATTTCCACACTCATGACACCAGCGGCATCAACGCAGCGTCAATCCTGAAGGCCGCCGAGGCGGGTGTCGATGCCTGTGACGCCGCCCTGTCGTCGATGAGCGGAACCACCAGCCAGCCGAACCTTAATTCCATCGTCGCCGCGCTGGCGCATACTCCGCGCGAGACGGGCCTGAATCTGGACGCCTTGAATCAGGCGAGTGATTATTGGGAAGCTGTCCGGGCCTGGTACAAGCCGTTCGACAGCGGCCTGAGTTCCGGCACCGCGGAGGTCTATCTCCACGAGATGCCGGGCGGCCAGTTCACGAACTTGAAGGAACAGGCCGAGTCGATGGGGCTAGGCCCCAAGTGGAACCAGATCGCCCGTACCTATGCCGAGGTCAACATGGCGTTCGGCGACATCGTCAAAGTCACGCCATCCAGCAAAGTGGTCGGCGACATGGCCATCTTCCTCGTCTCTCATGGGCTTACCATGCAGGACATCCTTCGTTTGCCGGTCGATCACACGCTTACCCTGCCAAACTCCGTGATCGACATGTTCGAAGGATCGCTGGGCGAACCGCCCGGCGGCTGGCCGAAGAAGCTGGCCGGGATCATCCTGAAGGGCGGCAAGCCGCGCAAGGGCCGTCCGGGCGCGCACCTGCCCTCCGTCGACATTGCCGAGACCGCCGCCGCCGTCGAAAAGAAAATCGGCCGGCGTCCCAGCCGGACGGATGTACTCAGTTATTTGATGTATCCCGATGTCTTCACCAAATTTGCGAAGGCACACGCGACGTACGGTGACTTGGAAGCACTCCCGACTCCGCAGTTCTTCTACGGCATGGCCCGGGGCGAGGAGATCACCGTTTCCATCGAAGACGGCAAGTCGCTCATCATCAAATACCTTGCAACGAGCGATCCCCACCCCGATGGAACTCGCACGGTTTTCTTCGAACTTAACGGCCAGCCTCGCGAGATCACCGTTCGCGATAAGAGCCTTCAGCCGACAGCGGCCGCGCGCTTGAAAGCGGATCCAGCCGAACCCGGCCAGGTCGGCGCGCCCATCCCCGGCGCCGTCTCGTCCATTGCCGTTGAACTCGAACAGAAAGTGGAGAAGGGGGAGCGGCTGCTGGTGATGGAAGCGATGAAGATGCAGACTACGGTATATGCTCCGATCAGCGGAACCGTGAAACAGAAGCTTGTCGTCCCCGGCGCCCAAGTTGAGTCAAAGGATCTGCTCATTGTGATCGGGTAGTTATTCCATGACGACCGCTTATCAGCTAGCCCGGCGAATCGCAGTCACCGGGCTAGCTGTCAGCGCGTTTCTGGCCGTTCTCAAGATCTCCATCGGGCTCGCCGCCGGATCGGCAGCCACTGTCGCCGATGGTGTCGAGTCCGCCGCGGACGTTTTTGCGTCGGGTCTGCTGATTCTCGGACTTACGCTCGCCGCGCGCCCTGCCGATCACAACCATCCGTACGGCCACGGCCGCTTCGAGATTCTTACCGGCCTGGCAATCGGCTTCATGCTCTGCCTCACCGGCGCGGCCATCAGCTACCGCAGCTATCTGCATATCGGCAGTTTCGCCGGTCCTCCGCAAGCGTACGCCATCTGGCCATTATTGATTTCGCTCGCTGCGAAGGGTGTGCTCAGTTACTACAAATTACGGGTTGCCCGGCGCATTCAATCCGGTGCCCTGGCCGCGGACGGAAAGAATGATTTTGTCGATGTGATCTCTGGTTTCACCGCGCTTGGCGCAGTGGCGCTTACGCTGCATGACCCCGCCCGCTTTGCCAACGCCGACCCCATCGGCGGCGTTCTCGTCGGTGGAATTGTTCTATTTCTCGGCGCCCAAGTGATGTGGGAAACCTCGCAGCAGCTCGTGGATACCATGCCTAGCGAAACCAGGCTGGCCGAGTTGCGCGACATCGCCATGAGCGTCGAAGGCGTAAGGGACGTCGAAAAAATCCACGCGCGCAAGACCGGCCTGCGCTGGCATGTCGACATGCATGTCCACGTCAATCCGCTGATGACCGTCCGCGATTCCCATATCATCGCGGGAACGGTGAAAACGCTGCTCCGCGCGAAACTGAACTGGATCGAAAACGTCCTGGTCCACGTGGAGCCGTTCGAACCCTAAAACACTTCCCGGATTACATGCCCATGAACGTCGGTCAGCCTTCGGTCGATTCCGTTATGCCGGAACGATAACTTCTCATGATCCAATCCGAGTAAGTGAAGCACCGTGGCGTGAATGTCGTAGCCGTAGATTGGATGCTCGGCGGGCTTGAACGACCACTCATCGCTCGATCCATACGTCATTCCGCCTTTGAACCCGCCCCCGGCCAGCCACGAAGTAAAGGTGAACGGATTGTGATCCCGCCCCTTCGATCCCTGGCTGCAGGGCATCCGGCCAAATTCCGTTGTCCAATAGACGATCGTATCGTCGAGCAGACCGCGCGATTTCAGGTCCTTTAACAGCGCTGCCGCGGGCTTGTCCATTTCCGTGCCCATCTGGCCATGGTCCTTGGCGATGTCCTCATGACTATCCCAGTTCCGCCGGGGAAAGCCGTTGTCAGCTCCGCTCCAAACCTGCACGAATCGCACGCCCCGCTCCAACAGCCGCCGGGCAATCAGACAGTTCCGTCCAAAGTCCTCGGTAATCTTCTCATCCAGCCCGTATAACTTGCGCGTCGCGTCCGATTCCTTGGAAATATCCAATACTTCCGGCGCACTAACCTGTAAATGGGCCGCCATCTCATAGGACGCAATCCGCGCCTCCAGCCGCGAGTCATCTTCGCGAGACTGCAAATGGGCCCGGTTCAACTCCGCCAGCACGCGCAATCCGTCCTTCTCGCTCGCGGGGGTAATGAATTTCGCGGACTCCGGCGGGTTTAAGTCATAAATCGGATTCGCGCTCGCGGCGCGTATCATGGTCCCTTGATGACCGGCCGGCAAGAACCCCGTCGACCAGTTCCCCGGTCCATTTGGCGCGTATCCTCGCGAGTCTGGAAGCACCACAAAGTCGGGCAGATTTTTGTTCATGCTGCCCAGCGCATAGGAAATCCATGAGCCCATGCTCGGGTAGCCGGGCAGTACAAAGCCGGACCCTTGCAGGAACGTCGCAGGCCCATGAACATTGGACTTGGAGATCATTGACGGGAAGAACGTCATATCGTCGACGCATGTCGCCAAATGCGGGACCAGCGAACTCATCCACTTCCCGCACTGCCCGTACTGCTTCCAATCCCAGGGACTTTTCATCACCGCGCCAGGGGTACTCTGGAACAGTTCCACTTTCTCGCCCGGGTCCCACTTCTCGCCGTTTTTGGCAATCAATCGCGGCTTATAGTCGAAGGTGTCGCATTGGCTAGCGGCGCCGGACATAAAGAGCTGTACCACCCGCTTCGCCCTGGCGGGATGGTCCAACGGCCGGCCCTCCCCCGCCCGTACCAAGTCGGCCAGCGCGATCCCTCCCAATCCCCCGCCGAAGTTCCATAAGAAGTTACGCCGATTCATTTCCCTAATCCACAAACAAGAATTCGTTACTGTTCAACACGAGCCGTGCCGCATTCACTAAACCGTGTTTGGCCGCGTAGTTACCCAATGTCTTCGCCTCCGATGCCGAAGGCTTCCGCTGCAGCGCCAACCGATACAAGCCCGCCACGTCGCCGGCACGCGCCGCCAGATACTCCGCCTGCTTCACCAGCAGCGGGTTGTTCAACAGCGCCAGCGCCTGGATCGCCGTGATCGTCGTGTTGCGCTTCGCCGTCATCGTCGATGGATCCGGACAATCCAGGCGTTCCATCAGCGGGTCCGGCACGCTCCGTACTAAGAACCGGTAAACGCTCCGGCGCCTGCTTCCGGGGCTATCGATATCGAAACGCGTGTAGTCATAAACCGGAGAATGATCGTCCTTGAAAAAGAACTGCTCCACCGACGGGCCGCCCGCGGTCAAATCCAACTGGCCGGACGCCGCCAACGTGGCATCCCGCAAACTCTCCGCGTCCAGCCTTGCCCGGTTCATACGCCACAAATAGCGATTTCCAGCATCCAGTTTCGACTTACCGTTATCGGCGGTCGAAGCCTGCCGGTACACCGCGCTCAGCACAATCTCCCGGTGCAATGTTTTCATCGAGCCGCCCGAATCCCGGAACCGTATGGCGAGCCAATCGAGCAGTTCCGGATGAGTGGGCAATGACCCCATCCGCCCGAAGTCATTTGGAGAGTCCACAATCCCGGCGCCGAAATGATAGTGCCAGACACGGTTAACGATCGAGCGCCACGTGAGCATGTTGTTCGGGTCGGTAATCCACTTCGCCAATGCTGCTCGCCGCGCTCCCTCCGGACCGGACGCCGTCTGTGGAAATCGGGCCGGCAGTTTCGGTACGGCCGATAGCGTTCCAGGTACCGCGACCGCGCCGGGGCTTTGCACGCTGCCTCGACCGAGTATGTGGATCGGCCTGGGTTCCACCGGCCACCGCAGCGTCCCGCTTAACGGGAAGATGTTCGCCGCGGCATAAACCATCTGCGGCTTTGGCAGCGCTCCCAGGCGCCGGTCCACATCCCTCAGCCGCGCCTCGGCCGCATCCATCGCCGTGACAGCCGACGGCTCCATTGCGGCCCGCACGAGCGCCTTGCGCCGCGCGTTCCCTTCCTCCAATTTAGCCGTCGCCTTCTCGCCGCGCCAAACCCGCAACTGCGCGTCCAGCGCTTGAATCTCCGGCGTGGTTACCGCTGCCGCCTTGTCCAGCAGCGGCTGCAGTTCGACCATCACCGTGCGCCGCTCGTCCAGCAGAACTCTTCGCCGCCGGTAAGTCTCCGAGTCGTTATCGAACGGCCTCTCCGCCCGATCCACCCCGGCGAACACCGCCTGAAGCGAGTAATAGTCCTCCTGCTTGATTGGATCGAACTTATGGTCATGACAGCGCGCACAATGGGCCGTCATGCTTGTAAATGCCGACATCGTCGTCATCAACATGTCGTCCCGGTCCAAAAGCCGCGTGATTTCTTTATCCGTTGTGCCCTCGCGCAGTTCGGCATGGCCCACAAAGTCCCATGGCCCGGCGGCAATAAACCCGGTCGCCACCACGCCTTGCGGATCGTCCGGATACAACACATCTCCGGCCAACTGCTCTTCCAGGAACCGTGCGTAGGGCTTGTCTTTATTGAAGGAGTTGATCACGTAGTCCCGGTATGGCCAGGCATTGCGCCGCGGCTTATCCTTGTCGTAGCCATGCGATTCGCCGTAATGGACAACATCGAGCCAATGGCGTCCCCAGCGCTCCCCGTAGCGCGGCGACGCCAGCAAGCGATCTACTAACTTCTCGTATGCGCCGGGCGACGTATCCTGCTGAAATGCCCGCGTTTCCTCAATAGTTGGCGGCAGTCCGTGGAGATCGAATGTTACTCGGCGAATGAACGTCCGGCGATCCGCCTCGGGCGAGGGGGTAAGTCCTTTCTCCATCAACTTAGACAGAACAAATGCGTCAATCGGGGTCTTCGCCCAAGCCGGGGCCGCTGGAACTTCCACCGGCTTCAACGGCGCCAACGACCACCAGACCGCCCCGTTGAATCCGGCCGGTGTATCGTCCGCCGCGCCGCTCGCGATCCACTTTTCCAAGACTGCTACCTGATCCGCTGTCAAAGGCGCCCCCGCCTTCGGCATTCGCGGCGGAGCTCCGCTCACGGCCGGCAACAGCCTGGTCAGTACCGCCTTCACGCCCGCATACGACGTGAGCGCCACTCCGCCCGCACCGCGTTCGCCCTGATGGCATGTGCCGCATTGCGCTTCCAACAGCGGCCGCACTTGCTTATGAAAACTCACCGCCTGAGCCGACAGACCAACCGGAATCAGGGCGAGAATACAAATTCGAACCACGGTCCTAGTGTGACGAGTCAGTAATTCGTTCGCAGTAACGCTTGAGCGAGTTCAGGATTTGGTCGGCTGTCTTTGTCCAGACGAACGGCCGGGGATTTTGGTTGTAGCTATCCAGGTATCCATGAATGGC
>Ga0315912_10001350_pt1 | contig 30850 bp, 16 predicted proteins | sample VfabasoilMG_FD_204469 | JGI IMG/M metagenome (GOLD analysis project Ga0315912, IMG submission 204469) | Garden soil microbial communities collected in Santa Monica, California, United States - V. faba soil | ecosystem: Environmental > Terrestrial > Soil > Garden | place: USA: California...
ATAGGGACCGAACTGTCTCACGACGTTCTGAACCCAGCTCGCGTGCCACTTTAATAGGCGAACAGCCTAACCCTTGGGACCTTCTCCAGCCCCAGGATGTGACGAGCCGACATCGAGGTGCCAAACCCCCCCGTCGATATGAGCTCTTGGGAGGGATCAGCCTGTTATCCCCGGCGTACCTTTTATCCTATGAGCGATGGCCCTTCCATGCGGAACCACCGGATCACTATACCCTACTTTCGTACCTGCTCGGCTTGTAGGCCTCACAGTCAAGCGTGTTTATGCTATTGCACTCTACGTACGGTTACCAAGCGTACTGAACACACCTTTGGGAGCCTCCGATACTCTTTTGGAGGCGACCACCCCAGTCAAACTACCCACCATGCACTGTCCCCCTGTTGTGCAGGGGTTAGACCTCAAATAAACGAAGGGTGGTATTTCACTGGTGACTCCGCCCCAACCAGAATCGGGGCATCAAAGTCTCCCACCTATGCTACGCATCATTTATTCGAAATCAATACAAAGTTGCAGTAAAGGTGCACGGGGTCTTTCCGTCCCGTTGCGGGTACTCGGCATCTTCACCGAGACTACAATTTCACCGAGCGCATGGCTGAGACAGTTTCCAGATCGTTATACCATTCGTGCAGGTCGGAACTTACCCGACAAGGAATTTCGCTACCTTAGGACCGTTATAGTTACGGCCGCCGTTTACCGGGGCTTCGGTTCAAAGCTTCGGATTACTCCTGACTTCTCTCCTTAACCTTCCGGCACCGGGCAGGTGTCAGGCCCTATACATCATCTTTCGATCGATTTAGCAGAGCCCTGTGTTTTTGATAAACAGTCGCCTGGAACATTTCATTGAACCCCTGACTATTAATCAGGGGACACTTTCTCCCGAAGTTACAGTGTCAATTTGCCTAGTTCCTTAGCCATGGGTCACTCGAGCGCCTTAGAATATTCTTCTTGTCTACCTGTGTCGGTTTGCGGTACGGGCAGCATATACCTGAAGCATAGGAGATTTTCTTGGGAGCCTGATTAGGGTCATTATCTGATTGGCCGAGGCCTCTCAGTACTATCACCTTCGACATCTCTGGCGGATTTGCCAACCAAAGATATATCTACAAGCTTTAACGCCAACATCCGTTGCGGCGCAGACCTTTCACTTCTCCGTCCCTCCATAGCAGTATACGTTGGTACTGGAATATTAACCAGTTGGCCATCGGCTTCCCCGTTTGGGTACACCTTAGGACCCGACTAACCCTGATCTGATTAGCATTGATCAGGAAACCTTAGACTATTGGCGATTCTGTTTTTCACAGAATTTATCGTTACTTATGCCTACATTTGCTTTTCCAGTTACTCCAGCAAAACTCACGTTTCACCTTCGCAGTGACTGGAATGCTCTCCTACCACTTTATAATTGCTTATAAAGTCCATAGCTTCGGTAGTATGCTTGATGCCCGTTTATTGTCTGCGCCCAATGGCTCGACCAGTGAGCTGTTACGCACTCTTTGAATGAATGGCTGCTTCCAAGCCAACATCCTGGCTGTCAGTGCCATTGGACTTCATTAAATCAACTTAGCATACATTTGGGGACCTTAGCTGATGGTCTGGGTTGTTTCCCTCTCGCCCGTGGACCTTAGCACCCGCGGGCTCACTCCTGGTGATCATGTTACAGTATTCGGAGTTCGTCAGAGCTCGGTAACCGGTGAAGGTCCCTGACTCTATCGGTAGCTCTACCTCTATAACATTACACTCAAGGCTGTTCCTCAAAACATTTCGGAGAGTACGAGCTATTTCCTAGTTTGATTAGCCTTTCACCCCTATCCACAGTTCATCCGGAGACTTTTCAACGTCTATCAGTTCGGACCTCCAGACCGTGTTACCGGTCCTTCATCCTGACCATGGATAGATCACAAGGTTTCGCGTCTACCCCCACTGACTAAGCGCCCTGTTAGGACTCGCTTTCGCTACGGTTGCGGACCTTGGGTCCTTAACCTTGCCGGTGAGGAGTAACTCGTAGGCTCATTATGCAAAAGGCACATAGTCATCCTTCACTTGGTATTGCTACCAAGATTGGACTCCTATAGCTTGTAGGCGTATGGTTTCAGGTCTATTTCACTCCGCTGTTCGCGGTTCTTTTCACCTTTCCCTCACGGTACTGGTTCACTATCGGTCTCTTGTAAGTATTTAGCCTTGCCAGATGGTCCTGGCAGATTCACACAGAATTTCACGTGTTCCGTGCTACTCAGGATACTGCTAGGTAACAAGAATGATTTGTGTACGGGATTATCACCCTCTATGATTCCCGCTTTCCAGCGGGATTCCACTTCAAACTTATAGTCCACATTGCAGTCCTACAACCCCCTGACGGCCTTAACCACCAGGGTTTGGGCTGTTCCCCGTTCGCTCGCCACTACTAAGGGAATCACTGATTTGTTTTATATTCCTCCGGGTACTTAGATGTTTCAGTTCTCCGGGTTTACTTCTTTCGATGGTCCCGCTTCACGGGACCGGGTTTCCCCATTCGGAAATCAACGGATCGTAGGTTATTCGGCACCTCCCCGTAGCTTATCGCAGCCTATCACGTCCTTCATCGGCTTCAAGAGCCAAGGCATCCTCCATACGCCCTTATTTACTTTCTAGTATCAATTTGGCTTTAATTAAAAAACCAAACATTTAAATTACATGTTTCTCGTATTTTCTTTTCAATATGTCAAAGAACATTTCCCGATAAACTGGGATCGTCTGAATACCGGAGTCGAACCGATTCCTTTTCCTGACATTGATCTGTCAGTACCTGCTCCCACGAGCTTATTCAACAATATGTCAACAAAGAACGTATACCAAATTTTCCTTTACCAAGTGGAGGCGAACGGGGTCGAACCGATGACCTCCTGAATGCAAATCAGGCGCTCTAGCCAACTGAGCTACGCCCCCAGTTTTTAAGGCGCTAACCGCCTACACATTAACATTATTTCAAAAAGAACAATTGTCAGTTTCTGTCTATAGTAGTCCCGGGCAGAGTTGAACTGCCGACCTCTACATTATCAGTGTAGCGCTCTAACCAACTGAGCTACGAGACTGTTTTTTACGAGTGCCGAATGCCGAATGACGAGTTGATAGTTCGTACATCGCATCTCGCGCATCGTACATCTCATAGCTTTTGGGAAATGCCACCCTAAAGCCTGTATCAAAATAAGATAAAAATATTGAAGGAAACAGAAACAGCAAACGGTAGGTCAATAAGAGAATCAATCTTAAAGCCGAAACAAAATTATCTCCAAAAAGGAGGTATTCCAGCCGCACCTTCCGGTACGGCTACCTTGTTACGACTTAGCCCCAGTCATTGGTTTTACCCTAGGCTCCGATTGCTCGGGGACTTCAGGTACTCCCAACTTCCATGGCTTGACGGGCGGTGTGTACAAGGCCCGGGAACGTATTCACCGGATCGTAGCTGATATCCGATTACTAGCGAATCCAGCTTCATGAAGTCGAATTGCAGACTTCAATCCGAACTGGGACCGGTTTTTGAGATTAGCATCACATTGCTGTGTAGCGACCCATTGTACCGGCCATTGTAGCACGTGTGTAGCCCTGGACGTAAGGGCCGTGCTGACTTGACGTCATCCCCTCCTTCCTCACAGCTTACGCTGGCAGTTTCTCTAGAGTTCCACCAATTAAGGTATGGCAACTAGAAATAGGGGTTGCGCTCGTTATGGGACTTAACCCGACACCTCACGGCACGAGCTGACGACAGCCATGCAGCACCTAGACAGTTGTTCTTGCGAAAAATCTCCTTTCAGAGACGGTCATCTGTCTTTCAAGCCCAGGTAAGGTTCCTCGCGTACCATCGAATTAAACCACATGCTCCTCCGCTTGTGCGGGCCCCCGTCAATTCCTTTGAGTTTCAACCTTGCGGTCGTACTTCCCAGGTGGATCACTTAATGCTTTCGCTTAGTCGCTGACTGTGTATCGCCAACAACGAGTGATCATCGTTTACGGTGCGGACTACCAGGGTATCTAATCCTGTTTGATCCCCGCACTTTCGTGTTTCAGTGTCAGTAATGGTTTGGCGGACTGCCTTCGCGATTGGTGTTCTATGACATATCTAAGCATTTCACCGCTACATGTCATATTCCATCCGCCTCAACCACACTCAAGAATAACAGTATCTATGGCAGTTCCCCGATTGAGTCGGGGGCTTTCACCACTGACTTATTACCCCACCTGCACACCCTTTAAACCCAGTGAATCCGGATAACGCTTGCATCCTTCGTATTACCGCGGCTGCTGGCACGAAGTTAGCCGATGCTTATTCCTCTTGTACAATCAGTACCGGTACGAAACCAGTAGTTTTTTCTAAGAGAAAAGAAGTTTACAACGCGTAGCGCCTTCATCCTTCACGCGGCATGGCTGGATCAGAGTTGCCTCCATTGTCCAATATTCCTTACTGCTGCCTCCCGTAGGAGTCGGGTCCGTGTCTCAGTACCCGTGTGGGGGATCATCCTCTCAGACCCCCTACTGATCGTTGCCTTGGTGAGCCGTTACCTCACCAACTAGCTAATCAGACGCATGCTCATCCATAACCTCCGGAGATTTACCAGAAAAGTGATGCCACTTCGCTGGGTCATGGGGTATTAATCCTCCTTTCGGAGGGCTATCCCCCAGTTATGGGCAAATTGCATACGTGTTACGCACCCGTGCGCCACTCGCCACCCATGTATTGCTACACTGTGCTGCCGTTCGACTTGCATGTATTAAGCCTGCCGCTAGCGTTCATCCTGAGCCAGGATCAAACTCTCCGTAGTAAGTTTAATCTTTAGTGCCTCATCCTCTAATCTCGGTCAAGCCGAGCTCCCGATAAATCGGGACTAGGACTAAAGGAGGGCTGCTATATAATAAAATTGAGATTTGTTTCTTCCACTTAAGATCAGAACAAAAAGTTCAAAAACTAAGGGCCGTTTGCTGTTTCAATTTAGCCTTCAATATTTTCAAAGAACGTGATCCCGATATTATCGGGACAATTTTTATTATTGTTTCCCCTATGAAAAGGAGAACTTGTAATATCAATTTTCTGTAAGAACTATTCGTAAACGGGACGCAAAGATAATAATGTTTTGATTCCACCAAATAATATTTCAATTATTTTTAAATATCTTTTTGTGCATGATTCTTACCCCCGGATTCCCCTATGAAGAAGGCTTTTTATCCCAGGGACAGATTCATCCCTTTTACCCTGCTATTTTAATAAAACCCGGACCAGAAAGGAGAAATTAGGCATCCAAAATAAATTTCCCCGGTATTTAAAACTGCAAATCAGACGACCTTTTCTAAGTTAAAACAGACCAAAGCACGAATACCGGGACAACTTCCGATCATTTTCTTATTTCTATCTATACTATATTTGCAAAAAGTTGAAAACATTTATTTTTATATCTGCTCTATGCTGGTCTGCTGCTGTTACTGCACAGACTCCTGATTCCTTAAAGTCAAAAATAAAATATCCGTTTGCAGAAAGTTTTTACGAAAAGGATTTCTTTCCTGACAATATACTCTATACACCTATAGATACTTCGTTTGATGAAGTACAAAGGTACTTCCCGGGTAATTTTCCCTATTCCTTAGGATTAGCTAACCGGAAATTGATTTTTGGTACTTCTTCTGAAACTCATCCGTCTGCCAATCCAATCGGATTCAGAAGCGGTATCAGCAGCCTGGATCTTTTCGGATACACTAAAGATGTTCTCAAATACTATCGTACACGGGCTCCTTACACGGAAATATTCGGAGTGTTTGGCATGCGCAGGGAACAATTTTCCAGATTGCTTCACACCCAGAATATTACCAGGCGGTGGAATATTGCGTTGAACATGCTTCGTATCCGAAGCGAAGGATTTTACCTGCATCAGAACTGCACAGATAATAATATTACGGTTTCTACAAACTATGTATCAAAAGACAACCGTTTTTCACTGCTGGGAAACGGAGCAGTAAGTTCAATCAAATCGGAAGAAAACGGTGGTATTACCAGTGATTCATTATTTGATGCAAACCTTCTGGAAAATAAAAAACTTATCCCTGTTAACTTAACAGATGCCCGGTCAAAAAGACTTTACAGGCAGGTTTATATTAAGCCTTCCTTGCATTTTGGAAAAAAAGTAAATGAGATGAAAGGAGATTCTGTAATCTCGTCCCGCATTCATCCTGCTACCTCTCTTTCTTTCCTGGTAAGCGCCAGCGACAACATGTTTGGGTACATGGAAAACAAACTTGACTCGGATTATTACGAGCATAATTTCTTCGATACGATCCGTACACTGGATTCAACCCATATAGAAGAGTTCCTGCAGGGGCTGGAATTTCAAACTGTGTTACTTAAAAGGATAAAAATAGAGCTGGGCCTGGATCAGAAAAATCTGCGATTTGTCCAGTACAATGCTGATTCTTCACGGGGCATGAATGCTCATTTTTCCGATCAGATCGTTAAAATGGGAATCGGAAACGCAGCCAGAAAAGAAAAATCAAAAGGGCTTTTCTGGAGCATCGGTAAGCATTACATAGTAAAAGGTAATCACCAGGGAGATGATTATGTGTTTGGTGCCCTGGGCTGGATATTTAACAGGAATAAGAAATTATCGTTTGAGTACACGAACGCCTACCGTTCGGTGCCTTTTCTTTACAATGAATATACCTCCAATCATTTTATGTGGAGAAATTCGTTTGACAAGGCTACAGAAGTCCGGATAAATTTAAATTATACAGACCTGAAAAACAGGTTTTCTGCCGGATACCGAGTGAATCAAATCACGGGCTATGTTTACTTCGACAGCACATTTTTTCCACAGCAATATGAAGGTACCGTAGCTATTTATTCTGCATTCATTCAAAAAAAACTTCGTTTCGGGCATTTCAATTTCAACAATAAAATTACCTGGCAGAGTGTCTCTTCGGATATAATCCGTCTTCCGCAATTTGTAACCGGTCATTCCTTTTATTACGAAGGAAAATGGTTCAGAAAAGCAACCGGTGTTCAGCTGGGATTTGATATTACCTATTACTCTTCTTATTACGGAGATGCATACATGCCGGCACTGGGCCATTATTACCTGCAAAATGAAAAAATGCTTGGCGACTATCCTTTTATAGATTTTTTCTTCAAGCTGCACCTTAAACGCGCTGATATTTTCTTCAAATCAGAGCACGTTAATTCGGGGTTCATGGGTGGAAATTATTTCCTGGCACCGCATATGCCCGCACCGGACAGGAGCATTAAAGTGGGAGTTAAGTGGATGTTTTTTGATTGACCTCCCCCCTTCTTCTCTCTATGTGGAGAGGCGAATGTGGGATAAAGTTATGTCTTCTGCTTTTTTTTCTTCGCAGCCGGAAAGAGAATATTATTCAGGATGAGGCGATATCCCGGTGAGTTAGGATGCAACGCTAAATCAGTGGGCGGGTCGGACACCTGGTGCTGATAATCCTCCGGGTCGTGGCCCGCATAGAATGTCCAGAATCCTTTTCCGAAATCTCCGTGGCAATAACGAACTTCGTTCAATTGTTTTGCTTCTCCCATAACCAGCACATCGGGCTTGAGGTATGTTTTATCATACGCAACAGTTTGTCCCCAAAATCCCTTTATTACCTTTTCATGATTCTGGCAGAGCATGGTGGGAACGGGATCCCATTTGGCAGAGAACTCAAACAAGGCAAAAAGGTCGGTATTTTCCGTAACTCCGTATTTGGATACCCGTGTCCAGTACGTATCAATGTTTGCAAATTCATAATGTCCGGGATCGGGATCAAGGGTGTAATTCCTGAAGGCAAAGCCTTTGGAATAATCCACTTTTTTGTTCATGGCCGGATCCGCAGGATCGCCGTCAAACATGCTTTCACAAATATCAACGCCCTCGCAGGAAAGGGCAATGTCGTAAGAATCCGTAGCAGAACACATGGCAAACAGAAATCCCCCCCCCGTAACAAAATCACGTATCTTTTTGGCAACAGCCAGCTTAAGCTGGGAAACTTTGGAAAACCCCAGTCTTAACGCAGTACTTTCTGCTTCCTTCACTTCGTTTTGATACCAGGGAGCATTTTTAAAATTTGCCCAGAACCTTCCGTATTGTCCTGTAAAATCTTCGTGGTGAAGGTGAAGCCAGTCATACATCACTAGTTTATCTCCTATTACTTCCTCGTCAAAAATAACATCGTAAGGTATTTCTGCATATTTCAGCACCAGCGTTACCGCATCGTCCCAGGGTTGTTTGGTTTTAGGCGAATAAACAGCAATCGTAGGAGCCTTTTCCAGGCGTACTGCGTCCATGTTTGCTTCGGGGCTGGCGATCTCAGCAAGTATGGCATTTGCTTTTACATCCGCGATCACCTCATAAGATACTCCCCGGAAGGTGCATTCTTTCTCAAAGGCCGGATTATAATCAAACATAAAGCTTCCTCCCCTGTAATTCAAAAGCCATTGGGCCGTTCCTCCCTGTTTAAGAATCCAATACGTGATTCCGTATGCTTTAAGATGATTTTTCTGCAATTCATCCATCGGGATAAATATCGAAGAACCCCAGGTGAAGAGTGAGAAGTGAGAAGTGAGAAATATTATTAAAAATACTTTTTTCATATCTCTAATTGCATCAATAATAATGCAAAAAACCAATATTAGTTATAACAAATGTAAGGAAAATCCGGGGGATAGGAAAGCAATGAACTACAAGACTTTCTCCTGTCTCAGGAAAAATGGAAAAAGCTACAGATCCTCCTCGATATCATTCATCCGCGATCCACGGATGATGGTATTATCCGCATTCAGATCATCGTCGGGTGAATGCACCACCGAAGAATCAGGCTCAATGAATTTTGCAAGATGCTTGATGAACATCAGGTTGGCTGAACCTGTCCTTCCATTACGATGCTTTTCTATAATAATTTCAGCCATGCCTTCTGTCGACATCCCGTTCTCATCCTGGGTAATGCCTGCCATGTCGGGCCTGTAAATAAACATTACAATATCCGCATCCTGCTCAATGGCACCGGACTCACGTAAATCTGAAAGCTGAGGACGTTTGTTCCCTCCGCGCTGCTCTACCGCCCGGCTCAACTGAGAAAGGGCAATAATAGGTACGTCCAGTTCTTTCGCAATTGCTTTCAGCGAACGCGAGATCATACTTACTTCCTGCTCACGCGAAAATTTTCCTTCCTGGCCCGAGACCATGAGCTGCAGGTAATCCACAATGACCATGGAAATATCGTGCTTTGCTTTAAGCCTTCTTGCTTTTGCACGAAATTCAAAAATGGAAAGTGCCGGCGTATCGTCAATGTAGATCGGAGCCTTATCCAATAACCCGATCTTGCTGTTCAATTGCTGGTATTCGTGCGGAAGCAGATCTCCTTTCCGGAGCTTTTCGGAAGAAAGCTCTGTTTCCCCGGAAATAAAACGCGTAACCAGCTGATTGGACGTCATCTCCAGTGAAAAAATAGCAACCGGCCTGTCGAACCGGACGGCAGCATTTCTTGCAATGGTAATCACAAATGCAGTTTTACCGGTACCCGGACGTGCTGCCAGGATGATCAGGTCCGACTTCTGCCAGCCGCCTGTAATACTATCTAAACTTGTAAAACCGCTTTGCACACCCGAAAGCTTCTGGTCACGGGCTGCCTCTATTTCCTGGATTGTTTTTCCCAGAATCGGGCGGATATGTTCATAGTCCTTGCGGATATTTGTCTGACTGATCGAAAATAGATTCTGTTCGGCCTTGTTCAACAATTCAAAAACATCGGATGTGTCCTCGTACGACTGCTGAAGTGTATCTGTGGAAATACGAATAAGCTCACGCTGAAGGAATTTTTCAAGAACAATCCGGGCATGCACCTGCACATTTGCAGAAGAGGCTATCCGGTTCGTGAGCTGTGTGACGTAGAATGCCCCGCCGGCTATTTCCAGCTCTCCTGATTTTTTCAATTCCTGCGTAACCGTAAGGATATCCACAGGCTCGGCTTTTGTAAATAACTGCTGAATGGCAGAGAAGATGCGCTGATGAGCTTCTTTATAAAATGCTTCGGGCTTTAAAATATCCACAGCTGCCGAGAGAGCATCCTTATCCAGCATCAGCGCTCCAAGCACAGCCTCTTCCATGTCCACCGCCTGTGGGGGAAGCTTGCCAAGTTCGATTAGTTGCTGAGGTATGAGAGTGCCTTTATTTCTTTTCCGAGTATCCCGAGTGTCTTTTGACCGTGAGTCCATATAGCCAGGCAGAAATTATAGTTTATAGATTAAAAATGAGAGGTTGAAATCAATTTTGCGCAAAGTTAAGGAATAACTTTACAGGATTTAAGTAAGTTCAAACTATTCTCACTAATTAACATGTTGTCAACACACAAAAGGCAACAGACGGAATTAAACTCACTAAATTTGTAAGGCTAGAATTAAAATTATTTTCATGAACTACTGTGTTATCAACAAAATCGCTGTGTTAATAATTCTGCTTGCATGCATTCCGTTTTCTTTTTGTGAAGCCCAGACCAAAAATTTGCTTCAGGGCCAGGTAAAAAAAAATGACGGCACTCCGATCGGCACTCAGAAAGTTTTTCTTTTACAAAGCGAAAAGAAAATCATTATCGATTCTGTGCTGACAGACACCGGCGGAATATTTCTTTTTGAAAAGATAGATTTCGGAAGTTATTTCATAGGTATAAACAGTTCAGGAACAGATCGGGCGGTTTCAGATGTACTGGAAATAAGCCCATTGAATCCGGCAAAACGAAATCAGCATTTTATCCTGGAGGATGGCAGCCTGGTTTGCAGGGAAAGTAACTATTCGTCCATCAAAGATGCTCTTGAGAACAAGGAAAACGTGTACGTGCTTGACCTGAACAGCCTGCAATTTGACGTAGCAGAAAAAAGCCTGATCGTAGCTACTGACGGAAGTAAAAAGTTAAGCTCTAAAATCGGGGAGTTCAGAAATCTTGAATCGCTCTCATTAAATATCAATCTGATTAAGTCTCTTCCCCCGGAAACCGGAAATCTCGGCAAACTAACCATCCTGAATGCAAACCTGAATAAACTTGTTTCCCTTCCGGCCGAAATGGAGAACCTGAAAAACCTGAAAGTATTAAACCTGGGAAATAATGATTTTCATCAGTTTCCTGATCTGATCACCCGGTATTCCCTGCTTGAAGTATTGAACCTGGAGAGCAACCCCATTACTGCCCTCCCGCCTGCAATGGATGCTCTGAAAAACCTCAGGGAGTTAAATCTTTCAGGCTGCTTTGATCTTTTAACACTTCCTCCTCAAATAGGACAGCTTTCCAATCTCGAAATTTTAAATCTTTCCAAATGCGAAAAAATAAAATCCCTGCCTGAAGAAATAAATAACCTAAAAAAATTGAAAATATTGAATGTAAAAGGGACGAAAATTTCTACAAAAAAATTTCAGGAAGCTGTGCCCGGCTGTGAGGTATGGAAGTAGGGTAAAATTTTACCCGTCAATTCCCTTTAGCGCGATGAAAGCTGATGTTCCACCGGTGTGGGAACCGACTGTTACTGGTCCACTCCGCGCTTGGTGGCGAAAAAGGCCATCAGCAGACCCATAATAACTCCGGATGTCATACCAAGTCCCCATTCCTGTGTGGAAGCACCAATTACAAAGCCAATTCCAATACCAATCAGCATCCAATAAATCATCAGCGCCTTGTCCCTTTTATGTTCTCCGTGTGATTCCATAACGAATAGTTTAAAGTTTAATAGTAAGTATGAGCAAAGTTATATTTATAAATACATTAAGATTCTCAGGTCAGATTAAATGGAGCTCGCTCCTAAAAACAACACAGGGTTCTCAAGCAATGTTTTTAAAGTTTGTAAAAAAGCCGCGCCGGCAGCACCATCCACCACCCGGTGATCGCAGGAAAGTGTGATCTTCAAAGTTACTCCGGGAGCAATTTTACCATCTTTTACCACAGGCACTTCTTTTATACCCCCTACAGCAAGAATACATGCATCGGGAGGATTTATGATCGCCGTAAATTCCTCTATACCGTACATGCCCAGGTTTGAAATCGTAAACGTATTGCCTTCCCAATCTTTCGGCTGAAGCTTCTTGTCCTTTGCCTTCTGAGCAAAATCTTTTACCTCCCCGGCTATTTGCGAAAGTGTTTTACTATCAGCAAATTTAATCACAGGGATCACCAACGCTTCCCCCACCGATACCGCAACGCCTATATGGATGTGATTGTTATAGCGGATAACATCGCCCAGCCAGGATGCATTTATGTGCGGGTGTTCGCGAAGAGCCGATGCCGTTGCTTTGACAATAAAATCGTTATAGGAGAGTTTCGCTGAAGCAACTTCGTTAATAACCGAGCGCATTTTCACCATCTCTTCCGCATTGATCTCCATGGTGAGATAAAAATGGGGAGATGTAAATTTACTTTCACCTACCCGTTTTGCAATGGCCTTGCGCATCTGAGAAACGGGCTCTTCCGTATAGCTTTCCTTCGTTGTCACAGAAGACCTTCCGTTGGAAAAATGCAGAAAGTTTTCAATATCTTTCTTTACTACTCTTCCCCCATCTCCGCTTCCGCCGATTAAAGACACTCTGAGATTTTGCTCTTTAGCAAGTTTTTTGGCCAGCGGAGAAGCTTTGATCCTTCCTCCCGAATCGGCAGGAGCATCGGATACCGATGAGCGGACCACCCGTTCAACCTGCACCGGTTTCTGACTTCCGGCTTCCGGTTTTGGATTTTCCTGCCTGGCCTCTTCCTTTTTTGCCACAGGTTTGGGTTCTTCTTTCTTTGCTGCAGGAGCCTTGCTCTTTTCCGCTTCAAGTATTTTTGTAACATCTTCACCTTCCTTACCAATGATCGCAAGAATAGTATCCACGGGAGCTGCTTTTTTATCAGGAGTACCGATATACAGCAACACTCCGTCATAGAAAGATTCAAATTCCATCGTAGCCTTATCACTGTCGATCTCAGCCAGAATCTCGCCGGATTTTACTTTATCACCCACCTTTTTCAACCACCTGGACACGGTTCCTTCAGTCATCGTGTCACTTAGTTTGGGCATGCGTACAATTTCTGCCATTTTCCTAAAGAAATTATAAATTATGAATTATCTGTGTAGAATTAATCCTGAGATGTTTTTACAATTGTTACTCCTTAATGTATGGATAGTCTGTTTGATCGTAAACGTCTTTATAAATCTCACTAGGATCCGGGAAAGGAGATTCCTCTGCAAACTTTACACTTTCTTCTACCAGCGCTTTTACTTTTGCCTCCATCGCCTCCACTCCTTTATCATCAATCCATTTATTACTTTTTAAGGTTGCCAGTACCTGCTCAAGCGGATCGAGTTTTTTGTATTCTTCCACTTCGTCTTTGGAACGATACGTTCCCGGGTCACTCATGGAATGCCCGCGGTAACGATAGGTTTTAACTTCAAGAAGAGTGGGTCCATCTCCCTTCCTGGCCGTTTCTGCTGCTGCTGCAATTGCCTCATGAACTGATTCACAACGCATACCATCCACCTGAAAAGAGGGCATGCTGTACGCAGAGCCAAGCTTGTAAAGATCATGCACATTGGAAGTTCGTTCAACGGAAGTTCCCATGGCGTAATTATTATTCTCTATGATAAAAATAACAGGCAGTTTCCATGTCATCGCCATATTGAAAGTCTCGTGAAGCGCCCCCTGGCGGACGGCCCCATCTCCCATGAGACACAGCGTTACATTGTCATTGCCGCTGTATTTGTCCGCAAAAGCTATTCCTGCTCCCATCGGGATTTGTCCTCCTACAATGCCATGGCCGCCAAAAAAATTAAACTCTTTGGAAAACATGTGCATGGATCCGCCTTTCCCTTTGGAGCAACCTGTCGCTTTTCCAAAAAGTTCTGCCATTACGTATTTGGGGTGCATGCCGCGGACAATGGGATGCGCATGATCCCTGTAGGCAGTAATTACCTTATCTGTTTTCCGGATAGCAGATTCTCCTCCGGCTGCAATGGCTTCCTGGCCGATGTATAAATGACAAAAGCCTCGGATCTTTTGCTGTATATAAAGTTGCCCTGTACGTTCCTCGAACCGGCGCATTAAAAGCACCTGCTCATACCACAGCAGATAAGTTTCCTTGGTGAATTTTGTGACGGGTTTTGATTGTGTTTTCTTCGGCGCTGCAACCTTTGGCATATATCTGAATTGAGTGGAGCAAATTTATGCTTTTTTTAATACTGAATATTGTGATACAGTATGAATTGTGGGCTTATATTTGCAAATATTTGTATTATGAAAAAAATCAGGGTTGCTATAAACGGTTTCGGCAGAGTAGGCAGAACCGTTTGCCGGGTAATGTTAAGCAAACCGAACATCGAAATTGTTGTACTCAATGACCTGGCGGACAGCCAAACCCTTGCCCATCTCTTTAAATACGATTCTGTTCACAGAACCTTTCCGGGAGAAGTAAGTGCCGGAAATAATTTTATTTCTATCAATGGAATTAAAATAAATGTATTATCGGAAAAAGATCCGGAAAAGCTTCCCTGGAAAAATTCAGACATCGATGTTGTAATTGAATCTACCGGACATAACCTGGATAAAGAAAAGGCCGGCAAACATTTGAGCGCAGGAGCAAAAAAAGTAATTATTTCAGCTCCCGCAAAGGATAGTACGAAAAGTGTTGTTCTGGGAGTAAATGATTCGATTCTATCAAAAGACGACGTGATCATCTCCAATGCTTCCTGCACTACGAACTGCGCCGCCCCTATGATAAAAGTACTGGATGAAAATTGGGGAGTAGAAAACGCGTATATCTCCACGGTGCATTCTTATACAGGTGATCAGCGACTTCAGGACGCACCTCATAAAGACCTTAGAAGAGCCAGAGCGGCGGCATTGTCCATTATCCCGACTTCCACCGGAGCAGCCAAAGCCATTACAAAAATATTTCCTCACCTGGAGGGCAAAGTGGGAGGATGCGGGATTCGGGTCCCTGTTCCGGATGGCTCCCTGACAGATATTTCATGCATCTTAAAAAAAGATCCTACTGCAAAAGAGATCAACGAAGCTTTCAAAAAAGCAGCAACTTCGTCCTTAAGAGGAATTTTGCAATACACCGAAGAACCTCTTGTTTCAACTGACATCATAGGAAATCCCTATTCCTGTATACTGGATGCAGAGTTCACCTCCGTAGTAGGCAAAATGGTAAAGGTGATCGGATGGTATGATAATGAAATGGGATATTCTAACCGGTTATCGGAACTGGTGGAAAAGATCGGTCGCTGATCCGTTAAATCCGAGGGTAATTCCAACAATTTCCTTATTTACTACGAGCAGTACGATCGCCATAATATTTTAACAGCAATTCCTTTCCGTCGAATACCGCATAAGAGAAATAGTTGACCCATTCACCCAGGTTTATATAGCGGCTAACTTCATTCAAATTCATATCAACTGGTAAATGCCGGTGACCAAAGATTAAAAAATCAAAATGCTCCCTTTTTAAGACCTCCCTGGAATGGATAACCAGCCACTCTTCTTCTCCATGAAAGTGCTGTTCTTCCATAAGCTTGCGGCTTTTAGCAGACCAGAATTCTGCAATGCCAATACCAAGATTAGGATGAATGCGGGCAAATAACCACTGGCAAACTTTACTTGCAAAAACTTTCTTAATGAATTTATATCCATAATCGCCGGGGCCTAGTCCATCGCCGTGAGCCAGATAGAATTTTTTACCCTGAATTTCCCGCGTCACGGGCTTGCGGTAAATTTTCAAATTAAGCTCTTTGGGCAGATAGTCAAACACCCACATATCGTGATTGCCTGTGAAATAATGAAGCTTTATACCAGCATCACTTAGCTCCGCCAGTTTTCCCAGAAGACGCACATAGCCTTTAGGAATTGCTTTTCTGTACTCGAACCAAAAATCAAACACATCTCCCAATAAATAAATTTCGGAAGCGTCTTTTTTTATTGAATCTAAAAATGAAACAATCTTTTTTTCCCGCACCAGGCTGCTCTCATAATTTGGAGCACCAAGATGAAAATCGGATAGAAAATAAATCATCGCGCGAAGATACAAATTGCAAACCGACTAAAGGTTTGTCCTAAAAACGAAAAAACAATAGAAAATGCTACAAGGATAAATTTCTCACAAACTCGAAGGGATTGAGCGTATGAATATTAAACGTGAAGCGGACCATTCTCAACGTGCGCTTAACCATATCGGGGTCCGGGTGATTTGCACTTGGGGTTTTCAGATCCAGATTATTTGCATAAAACGTACTCTTGATATCCGAAGACATCAGCAAAGGAAGATATACATCTACTATATTTCTGATAAGTGTAAAATGCAAGCCCATATCGTAAAGCAAATATTGCTTTTTAACCCCCACTGTAGACATATAATCTTTTGAAAATGCTGTAACATCCATAAACAAACTAAAGGGAATTTTTCCGGGCAAAGAACAATTGAAGTTAACGGCTCCTATCCAATCCCTTGTTCTGCCAAGAGGAGTATATACCTTCATTGCACCCTCCGTTTCAGCAAACTGCCTGGAAAGAAAACCACCAGTTTCAGATCTTCCCAAAAAAACACGATCGTGCAGATAATCATGATAGCCGGCACCCCAGCTTTGATTACCGTCGCTTGCATATAAATAATAGTTTCCGTCTTTGAGTTTTTCATTATTCAGAAATTTTCCGGCAAAAAAACGAATGTCAAGCCCTTTGCTTTTTTTCCTGAACGTCAAACGATAATTAGCCAACACAGAACTTTTAACAAACTCCTCTCCCTGCTGCACATTTAATGAAACGCTGTAGGGATTTATTTTCCGGTTATTGACCATCTGCCAGGTAAAATCGTTAATGACAACATAATTTGTATCGTAGCGATAAAAGCCCGGATGAAGCAACGTATCCCAATTTGCAAATTCATTCCAGTTGTGAATCCGACGAAGCTTTACGGTACCGGTCAACGGATTATTTAAATGCTTTTTCTTTAACTCCATCACAAGCTCAGGAGAAACTTTATTGTAGTTCAGATTACGAAGCCAAATATTCGCATAACAATAGCGCTCTCCGTTTACACCCAATCGAATTGTTTGAAATACCGTACGGGGATGAATAGTGTAATGAATACTGGCTCCCCCTGCCAAATCTTTGTTACCAAAACCATACATGGGCATTAAAACATATTCAAATTTTTTTTCGGGAAGAATATTATTATAAATGACAGCACCCAACATAAATTTGTTGTAATTATTCCACCCAATCACTGGAACCCAGAATAACTGTGTCTTGTCCGTGTTAGGGACAACACCAAGCATCTTTAAGTTGAAAGGTTCGGCTTTTTTGAAGAGCCCACGCATTTTCAGCGTATTGTTTTTTCGGTTGATATCAGGGATTTTGTTTGCAGCATCAATTCTAAGATGATCAAAATCCCCGGCAGGGATATTCAATTTTTTTACTCCGTCGAACCCGTCAAACCATGTGGTAGTAACAGCTTTACCGTCTTTCATCCCGGAAACGCTGAAGGGTGAAAACACTTCACCTCTATTCTTCACTTTTATTCCGTAGCCAAGCGACCCTGATTCAGCCTGTTTACGATCAGTTACAGACACAATCTTATAATCCAACTGGTTGGTTGTCTGAATCATGCTATCAAAGAACCAGCTCAGGTCTTTTCCTGAAACTTCTTCATACACTTTTTTAATATCCGAAGGATACGGATGCCGGAACTTCCATGCTTCAAAATAAGCCCGTGCGCATTTATCATACATCTCTTCCCCGAGATATGCCTGAAGGTAGGCAAGGAGAACCGCTGTTTTTCCATAAACAATTATTCCATAATTTATGGAAGTATACTCCGCAGAAGTCATATCTGCCGGCTGATCTTGTTTTCGCGTAGCATTGAAACGGTAACCAAGATCAAAAAGAGCTGATTCATTCAAATTCGGGATCCCTACCAGTTTGCCAATGTTCAACTTCATTCCTCCCAAATTTCCTTCCATAAAAGATCCGACTGAATCCCTAGGGTACTTTTTTTCCATATACCGGTTTTCGTTGAAAGAGTTTATTCCTTCATCCATCCATGCATGATCCCGTTCGTTGGATCCCAGGATTCCATAAAACCAGTTATGCCCTACTTCATGCGCAATAACCCTGTCCAGCTGATAATCACTTTCGGCTTTTCCAATCACAGTGATCATCGGGTATTCCATTCCCCCGCCTGCGCTCAGCGCTCCATCCACGGCAGTTGCATGCGGGTAAGGATAATCTCCATTCCACAATGAATAATAATAAACTGCATCGTTCACATATTTTAAGGACTTCTTCCAATAATTGCCATACTGGTTTGTAAACATGACCCAGGTATCCACTTTCTTCTTAGAACTGGGAAGCTCTACCTGACCATGAAGCACATGGTATCTTTTATCTGCAAACCAGGCAAAGTCATGTACATCGGATGCCTGGTAGCGAAGCGTTTTCACCCCGGAGGAAGAAGCAGGAAAGGAAATATCGTGCGGATTAAATTTTTCCATAGCCTTTGTTTCCTCCGCCTTTTTCATAAGCCAAGCTATTTCTTCCTCTCCATTCACCAATGTTCCGGTAGCTCCTATTACATAATTTTCAGGCACCGTGATGCTTACATCAAAATTTCCAAATTCGGAATAAAACTCTCCCTGGTTAAGATAAGGTATCGGATGCCATCCGTATCTGTCATAAACCGCAGGTTTGGGGTACCATTGTGTGATCTGGTATTGTTGCGCGATGTGTCCAAGGCGGGAAAAAATACCTAATGGAATATGAACCTCAAAAGGCGTAGTGATAGTAATCTTTTCCCCGGGTTTCAGCGGTTGATTCAGAATAAGCCTGACAATGTCAATGCTCGCTCCAGGTTCGGTCTTAACAGGTTGGCCATTCACTTTGAAATCAAGTTTACTAATGCTGCCGCGCTCCTCTTCCGAAGCAAAATAAAATTCCAAATTCCCATCCGCAATTAATTGTTCAGCCAGGGGAGTTCGGTTATTCTTATACGCATTGGGCCAGAGATGAAACCATATATAGCTTAATTCATCGGGAGAATTATTCATATACTCCAGTGATTCTTCTCCCTGTAAATTGTGTTTAACATCATCCAGCACAACACTAATTTTATAATTTACTTCCTGCTGGAAATAAGGTTTTTCCTGGGAATATCCCCAAAATTGAAAAACAAGTAAGAAAAAGATCAAGAATAGCTTCGTCATGGCATGTTTTACAAAAAATCAGACAAATGATTCAGCACAAGATACATTGCAGGCAAAGATATATCCAAATATCAATGCCCGATCAGAACAAGGGACCTGAAAGTGTTAATTTGTGTTAAAGATATTTTCTGCAAACCGAAAAGGTAAATTTCCCTTCCATAAATTTTTATCTTCGTAAGCTCATTCTTTAAAATACGCGCATCGGCCTTTTCATGGGAAAAGCAACGAAGCTTTCCCGGAAAAAGTCGTTCTGAAATTTGCAACTCCGTTTTGGAAAAGAAATGTCTGATAAAGATTAAACATTAGTTACATGCAACAAAATCACAAATCCAATAATATGAATTATAAAAACTTTTTTTCGTTCTTATTGTGCATCTCTGTCACTCTGATTATTTCATGCGGAAATAAAGGTAAAAATGAAAAATTTCAGGTCAAAGGAAAACTCAGCAACAGCAGCGGGGAATTTATTTCATTGGTGAATGTAAACACGGCAAAAATGACAACCATCGATTCTGTAAAAATAGATGAGAAAGGCGAATTTATTTTTACAAAAAAAGTTCCTGAAAAAGGGTTTTACAACATCCAAATCTCACCTGCAAATTATACAACGATCATTGCCGATAGTTCTGAAAACATTATTGTTGAAGGGGATGCTAAAAATTTGAATGAAACATGTAAAATAAGCGGCTCTGCTGACTCAAAAATATTTTTTGAGTTTAACGCGTCCACAAAGAAAAAATTCAAAGACATGGAGTCCATCCGGGCACAACAGGATTCCATACGCAGGGTTTTTGAAGCATACATGAACATCACCACAGATTCCCTGCGCCTAGACTCTCTTTCAAAAACCCTGGAACCCGCCTTCAACGCGTATTCGGATTCCTACCGCAAAATGGCGGACGAAGCAACGGCGTACATCAAGAAGTTCATCGATGAAAATGCTGCTTCATTCGCTTCACTTGCTGCAGTACAGATGCTTAATCCTGATCGCGACATTTCCTATTTCATAAAGGTTTCCGATGCTCTTTCGGCAAAATATCCTGCTATCGGAACACTAAAAGAATTTAAGGCATATATAGATACAAAGAAAACGCTCGCTTTGGGAATGCCAGCCCCTGAAATTAATATGAATGATCCCAATGGCATACCCCTTTCACTCTCCTCCCTGAAGGGAAAAGTAGTATTGCTGGATTTCTGGGCATCGTGGTGCAAACCCTGCAGGGCCGCAAACCCTTTCGTGGTTTCGCTCTATAATAAATACAAAGACAAAGGGCTGGAGATTTACAGCGTTTCTCTTGACTTTAAAAAAGAGGCCTGGCTAAAAGCCATTGATCAGGACAAACTGTCCTGGAGAAACCACGTGTGTGATATGAAACAATGGCAATCTCCGGTCGTTGCTCTTTATGGTTTTAACGGGATTCCGTTTTCATGTTTAATCGATAAGAAAGGAAATATTGCAGGTAAAAATCTCCAAGGACCCGAGATGGAAGAGAAAATTAAAGAATTACTCGCAGGCAATTAGTAAAGAAGAATCGGCTGGAATAATAGTTACGCACTTGTATTTCCTTTACCAGCCGCCGGTTCTTGGCTTTGGTTTGAATAAACGAATTAAAAAAAACTCCTTTTTATTTTGATTGTGCCGGTTTGCTTTTGCCCTGTCCCTCTTCATCCGTTTGCGGGTCTCTTTGGTCTGAAGACGTTTTTCATGTGATTTTATTGCATGACGGGTACCCCGTTCCTTTTCCCGTCTGGCTTTCCATTCAGCTTTTGCTTTTTTTCTTTTTATTTTTCTGCTTTCCACATCATTTTTCTTTTCCGTCTTGGTTCCTGAAGCATTATCCTGAGAAAATGCCGGGGCAGAAATGAAAAGAATAAAAAAAATAAAAAACCGTGCAAACATTTTCATCGGGACAAGTTTAGATAAAAATAGCGTAACTTTGTTTTACACTTACAGGCGAGTAATGAACAAAGTTTTTAAATATATATATTTATTGTCTTGGATTTTACCACTATTTGTTTGGTCCGGCTGCAAAAAAGACAACAATACTGTTCCTGTGGTTTACACCGATATTTATCTGTATACCACCGATCCAAATTTTGCGCCTTTGAATGCAACAAGCGGATATACCTATCTAGCAGGTGGTTCAAAAGGCATCCTGATTTTCCGTAAATCCCAGACTGAATTCATGGCATACGACCGGCACTGTACGTATAAAGTGGAAAATGGGGATATCGTTACTGTTGATGCAAGCGGACTGCTGGCAGTGGATGCGGGCTGTAATTCTAAATTTCTGATCACGGACGGATCGCCTAATCAGGGACCTGCAATTAACCCCCTGAAACAATACCAAACTGCCTTTGACGGAATCGTTCTACATATCTACAACTAACCCTTCTGCAACAATTTGTACTGATTTCCGGGTTGTTGTTATTAGTACCTTCGTAGAAATTCGTTTGTAACAGCTTATGATTGCAGTAACGGGAGCCGCGGGATTTATTGGAAGTTGTTTGGTCAGCAAGCTGAACAAAGAAGGATACAAAGATATCGTGGTCGTGGATGATTTTTCCAGCACAGAAAAAAATAAAAATCTGGCCGCAAGTATTTTTTCAAAACAAATTCATCGTGATATTTTCCCTGCGTGGCTCAAAGAAAATCAACGAATGGTGCAATTTGTTTTTCACATGGGAGCCAGAACAGATACCACTGAATTTGACAAAAAAATATTTGACAAGCTGAATCTGAATTATTCCAAAAATGTTTGGAGTATCTGTACGGAATATGGAATCCCGCTGGTATATGCTTCCTCAGCTGCCACCTACGGTGGTGGAGAATTCGGTTATGACGACAACGTTGAATTAATTGAAAAACTTCATCCGTTAAATCCATACGGGGAATCAAAAAGCGATTTTGATAAATGGGTATTGTCTCAACTGCGGACTTCCAGCTCTAACCTGCCCTTCTGGGCGGGATTAAAATTTTTCAATGTATATGGCCCCAATGAATACCATAAGGGAAGGATGGCCTCGGTGGTTTTTCACGCATACAACCAGATTAAACAACCTATGCCTGACGGCAGGCAATCGGGTAAAATAAAATTATTCAGATCACACAATCCAATGTACAAAGACGGTGAACAGTTACGTGACTTTGTTTACATAAAAGATGTGACCGAAATTTGTATGTGGCTTTTGCATACACGAAAAAATTCAGCCATTTATAACCTTGGTTCCGGAAAAGCCCGAACATTTTCAGACCTGGCAAATAACGTTTTTTCAGCTTTGGGCAGGAAACCGGAAATAGAATTTATTGATACGCCTATTGATATCCGGGATAAATACCAATATTACACCGAAGCAAAAATGGAAAAACTTAAAAATGCCGGATACAATGGAAAATTCCACTCCCTCGAAGAAGGAATCCATGATTACGTAATAAACTACCTGGAAAAGAGCAAATTTCTATAGCTGTATTTATATTCAATAAACCAATACGGTAAACCCTTTTTAATTTCCTTCCTGCTGAGTAATATCCTATTAGCTGTATTTGAAAATCTTGGTTGAATTAAAAAACAAGAGGATAGCAGTAACCTCGCCGTTAAAAATTCGTATAAATAGTTTTGGCGATAATGGGGAGAAAAATACTCATAGTGTGTGCTTTTTTGTCGTTTATCGGGAGAATTTCTGCTTTTGGACAAACTACTCTTTATTCCACAAATTTTGGAACCAGCGGTTCTTTACCCACCGGCTGGACAGCAACCGGAACAAATCCCCCTGCTCTCTCAAGCTCTACTACATCAAGCGGGTATACAGGTGCATCCGGTAACTACAATGTCATGTTTGCTGATAATGCTACTGGTTATAAATACCTCACCTACAGCAATAGTTTTTCAACTGTTGGATATACCGATATCACAGTCCTCTGGGGAGGAAGGAGAAACAGCTCCAGTTCTCCCACAATAGATCTGTACTGGAGTACGGATGGCTCCACCTGGAACGGACCGGTTACCTATACGCAGCCACCCTCTACTGGAACATGGGCTCTCGTGAATAGCAGCACACGTGTTGCATTACCTGCAGGAGCTGAAGGTGTTTCAAATCTAAGGTTAAGATGGCAGTCCAACGTTCTCACCAGTTCAAATACCGTATCCTATAGGATGGATGATGTTACGGTAGAAGGTACTGTTGGAACTGTAGCAAATGATAATTGTTCGGGAGCTATTGCCTTGACCGTAAATTCCACCTGTAACTATACATCGGGCACTTCCGCGGGTGCCAGTCAAAGCCTCGCGGGTTGTTCAGGCACTGCCGATGATGACGTATGGTTCAGTTTTGTGGCTTTGGCGAGCACAGCAACCATAACCGTTAATCCTTCCACCACTTACGATGCCGCCTTTGAACTGAGAAGCGGGGCCTGTAACGGCACGCAGGTTGCAGGATCATGCACGGATGCAGGCGGTGATAACGTGAATGAAACGTATCAGGCTTCCGGATTAACGGTTGGAAATACATATTATATCCGTCTCTGGGATTATGGAGTCGGAAGCGGTTCCAGTACTTTTGATATCTGCGTTTATTCTCCGGTTACTCCCTGTACCAGTCCAACTTCCATAAATGGATGCGGCAGCGGTTACTCACAAACATTTGCAGCCAGCGGCTCGAGCTCCTGGGCGCCGGATATTTGCGGATACACCATAGCCGGACAAGAAAAGGTATACAGTTTCGTAGCACCAACTACCGGCACCTACAACATTTACGTAAGCGGTATATCATCGTCCGGAGGCAGCACTTATATGGATTATGGCTGGAGAAGTGGTTCCTGTGCACAGACAGGTTGGACTTGCATTAACTACATTGGTTCAACAGGTACGCACGGTTCCATGTCCTGGACCGCGGGTAACACCTATTATCTTCTTCTTGCAGCTGAAAGCAGCAGCGGCTCTCTGTCCAACACATTCTACATGAAGTGCCCTGCAGCCAGCGGATCCAACATTGCACTGGCAAATAACGGTTCCCAGGTACCAACCGCCAACGTCGCCAAAGGAACCACCAACCAGGTGCTGCATCAAATCTCGTTAGCGGTTACCGGTGCCAATACAACACTTACGGGCATGCAATGCATTACTGCAGGCACCTATGCTTCGGCAGACATCACCAATTTAAAAGTGAGATACTCTACCAATTCCACGCTGGATGCCAGTGATGCAACGCTCAGCACCTATACAACTCCCGGGGTTGCAGGTACAAAAACATTTCCTTCTTTCACTTCTCAGGCAATAACAGCCGGAACTACAGGATATATCTTTATCACAGCGGACATAGCGGCAGGAGCTACTACCAACAATACGATAAGGATTAGCGCTGTTACCACCTCTCATTTAACATTCTCAACCGGAACCAAAACGGGTTCCACTACCAACGGCGGTTATCAAACAATAGTTGCCAGCGCTACTGCCGGCATTGTACTGGCAGATAATGGTACGGTGGCTGCCGCCAATGTTATGCAGGGAACCTCTAACCATATTTTAATTAAAACATCGTTAGCAGTCACCACTACCGATGCCATTCTTACGGGAATGCAAGCTACTACGGCGGGTACGTACCTCTCGGCAGATGTTACCCATCTGAAAGTCTGGTATTCTGCAGATAATACCCTGGATGAATTCGATGAAGTGCTTAGTACCTATGCAACACCCGGAGCGGCAGGAACAAAAACATTTCCTTCGTTTGTCTCAAAAACAATACTTGTAGGAACTACCGGGTATATTTTTATCACGGGATACATAGCCCCTGCAGCTACAGCCACCCGTACCATACGGGTAAATGCGCTTGCAACTACCGATTTTACATTTCTAAGTGGATCCAAGAGTGGATCAAGCAGTAACGGCGGATATCAAACCGTCATTGCCCTGACAAATTCCAACGATGATATATCGGGTGCTGTTGCTTTATCCAACACCAATTATTTACCGCAGGCAGCAGGAACCTGGGCTACCTATTCTAACTCCGGCGCAACGGCTGTAGATGAACCAAGCGCTCCGCCCTCCTGGACAACAGCTCCTGCTAATACGGTCTGGTTTAAATTCACCGCAACCACTACTGCACAAAGTGTTTCTACAAACTACAATGCAGCGGCCAGTGCAATATCAGACACCCGCCTGGCTGTATACAGCTCCTCTAATAATACCTTTAGCGGAGAACTGGCACTTATCGGAGAAAATGAAAACATTCTGTATAATCCGGGAGGAGGGCTGCCTAAAGGAGCCGATTTTAACCTGGTGTATTGGAATGCTGGTTCTCCAACTTACTGGCATGCCGCAGTAACAGTTACGGGTTTAACTGTCGGGAACACCTATTTTGTGATGGCAGACGGAAGCACTACAGGAAATTTCAGGATAGCTACCAATACTGCTCCTGCAAACGATGCCTGTGAAACTGCTACCGACCTGGAAGTAAATACCGTCTACAATGTGGATAATACCTCTGCAACCATCTGGAGTAACCTGAATCAACCGGATGCAGCTTTTGATATAAGTGGAAATACAAGTCAGGAAAATCTGATCTTTTTTAAATTCAGGCCGAACACTACAGAAACTTATTATATCAACCAGAGTGCGTCAACGTGCGACGGAACCAGCGCAACAGGTACACAGTTCCTTGTATTCGAAGCAAATGTTAACTGCGACAACATACCGACTATTCTAACCGGTTATAACACGGCGCTACAATTATACAGCAGTGGTACCACTACTTCTGCAAGAGCAATTCCTGTAGATATGACGGCTGGTTCTACCTATTACCTGGCTACCGATGGAGGAAGGGGAGATGAATGTACATTCACACTCGTAGTTACCAGAACATGGCCGCTGCCAATCGACCTTCAAAATTTTACTGCAAAATGCAATGATGATCCTACCGAAGTTGATCTTTCATGGAAGACGGCTGTTGAAATAAATAATGATTTCTTTACGGTGGAAAGAAGCATAGATGGTAAGACCTATTCTGCAATCGGCAACTTACCAGGCGCAGGCAGCAGCTCTGTTACCAAACACTATTCCTTTGTGGACAGAGACCCGCTGGCAGGAACTTCTTATTACCGTATTGCCCAAACCGATTATAACGGGCAGAGCGAAACGTTTGCTCCTCTTGCTGTTCACTGTTCGGACGAAACAGGGTTTTCCATGCACCTCAACGGAACTCTCGTGGACGATGATAATATTTACGTGACTGTAGAAGGGGCATCGGACAAAAAGGTACTGGTGGTAATGACGGATGTATATGGGCGAGAGGTGTTTTCCACCATGCTGATTGAAAATGCAGATAGTTACCTTTATAACCTGAAGCCTTCTTCCGAACTCACTACCGGACTGTATTACATTACCGCTTCCAGCAACAACAAATACACGAGCAAGAAGATCGTGATAAAGTAGAGGTAAAACCGCTGCTTGAAAGAAACCCATTTGGTCTTTGCAACAAGAGTTTTCGTTTGATTTTTATATCCGTTCTCAGCCGGGTATTTTCATAACACATATAACCGCATAGCAATTGTTCTGTTCTGATTTTGGAGTTCAGGCTCAGGATTCCAGAGGTTTATTCCTACCGCCTGCAAGCACAAGCAGTACTACCTAAAAGGGCTATTTACCACAGTTTTTATCAATTTTTTAATTTCCTAGAAAAAACGATACGATAACCAATTTTTTAGTAAAAACTATCTAAAAACAGAAAATAATTGCTGTAACCCCATTTTATGAACAATCGTAGAAGGAATAAGTCGGCAAATTGATCAGTATTTTGTTTAGTATTTTAGTCTATTAATATGCTCAATTGGTCGAATGTTTAAAACACCCCGGTATTCCCAAACGTAAAATATAATATAAATTGCGAATATTCCTTATCTTTATAATGCGGGCTCTAACCTTTTAAATCTTTAAATAGTGATGGGGAAAAAAATACTTATAGGGTATGTATTTTTGTTACTGATGTGCGCTTCTGCTGTAGCACAAACTACTCTTTATTCCACAACTTTCGGAACCAGCGGCTCCTTACCTACCGGTTGGACCTGCACCGGAACAAATCCCCCTGCTCTTTCAAGCTCTACCACTTCAAGTGGCTATACAGGCGCTTCCGGTAATTACAATATCATGTTTGCAGATAATGCCACAGGATATAAGTATTTAACTTACAGTAATACTTTTTCTACCGTAGGATATACCGATATTACCGTACTCTGGGGAGGAAGAAGAAATAGTTCGAGCTCTCCTACTGTATACCTGTACTGGAGCACGGATGGTTCAGTCTGGAACGGGCCCGTTACTTATACACAACCCGCTTCCAACTCAACCTGGGCGCTGGTAAACAGTGGGACACGCATTACGCTGCCTGTAGGAGCAGAAGGCGTTTCAAATCTAAGGTTAAGGTGGCAGTCTAACGTTACCACCACTTCAAATACTGTTTCTTACAGGATAGACGATGTTACAGTAGAAGGAACCGTAGGCGTAGTGGCAAACGACGAATGTTCCGGGGCCATTGCATTAACTGTAAACTCTACCTGTAATTATACCTCCGGTACTTCTGCCGGTGCTACTCAAAGCTATGCAGGCTGCTCGGGTACTGCGGACGACGATGTCTGGTTCAGCTTTGTTGCCCCGGCCAGCACAGCAACCATCACTGTGGATCCTTCTGCTTCGTACGATGCAGCTTTTGAGCTTTTAAGCGGTGCATGTCCGGGTTCCCAAATTGTGTGTAGAAATTCAAGCAGCACCAATGATGTAACTGAGACTTACAATGCTTCAGGATTAACAGCCGGTAATACGTATTACATCCGGGTTTGGCACAGGGGAGCCGGAAGCGGGTCCAGTACGTTCGATATCTGTGTGTATGCCACAATTACTCCCTGTACAAGTCCAACTTCCATAAATGGGTGCGGCAGCGGTTATTCACAAACATTTGCAGCAAGCGGCTCGAGCAGCTGGGCGCCGGATATTTGCGGGTATACCATAGCCGGGCAAGAAAAGGTATACAGTTTTGTAGCGCCCACTACCGGTACCTATAACATTTATGTAAATGGGATATCATCATACAATAACAGCTCCTACATGGATTATGGCTGGAAAAGCTCCTGTACCCAAACGGGCTGGACTTGTATTGACGACATTAATTCTACAGGCACTTACGGCTCCATGTCCTGGACTGCGGGTAACACCTATTATCTCCTGCTTGCAGCGGAAGATAATGGTGGCAGCCTGTCCAACACATTCTACATGAAGTGCCCTGCATCTGCCGGATCTAACATCGCACTGGCAAATAACGGCACCCAGATAGCAACTGCGAACGTTGGGAAAGGAACTACAAATCACATACTGCACCAAATCTCGTTAGCGGTTACAGGTGCCAATACAACACTTACCGGTATGCAATGCATTACTGCAGGTACCTATGCTTCGGCAGATATCACAAATTTAAAGGTGAGATATTCTACCAATGCTACACTGGATGCAGGAGATGCAACGCTCAGCACCTATACAACTCCCGGGGTTGCAGGTACAAAAACTTTTCCTTCTTTCACTTCACAGGCAATAACCGCAGGTACTACAGGCTACATTTTTATTACAGCTGATATCGCAGCCGGAGCTACTACCAGCAATACGATAAGAGTCAGCGCCGTCACAACATCGCATCTGACATTCTCAACCGGTACCAAAACCGGTTCCACCACAAACGGAGGATACCAGACCATCACGGCGCCAGGAACCGCCGCAATTACACTGGCAGATAATGGTACGGTGGCTGCCGCCAACGTTAAGCGGGGAACCTCTAATCATGTTTTAATTAAAGTATCTCTGGCAGTTACCACAGCCGATGCAACCCTTACCGGGCTCCAGGCCACTACGGCAGGTACCTATGCTTCTGCTGATTTAACCCATTTGAAAGTCTGGTATTCCGTGGATAATACCCTGGATGAATTCGATGAAGTGCTAAGTACCTATGCAACACCAGGGGCTGCAGGCACTAAAACATTCCCTTCATTTGTTGAAAAAACAATAGAAGCGGGAACGACCGGCTACATTTTTATTACAGGATATATCGCTCCGGGTGCTACCATAGGTAACACGGTTCGCGTAAGCGCCCTTACAACCGGCCAATTCACCTTTAACAGCGGAACCAAAAGCGGTTCAAGCAGCAACGGAGGGTATCAAACCGTTATTGCGCTAACAAATTCCAACGATGATATATCGGGTGCAGTTGCTTTATCCAACACCAATTATTTACCGCAGGCTGCCGGTACCTGGGTCACCTATTCTAACGCAAATGCCACTATTTCAGATGAACCGAGCGCTCCTCCTTCCTGGACAACGGCTCCGGTTAATACGGTCTGGTTTAAATTCACCGCTACTACTACTGCACAAAGTGTTTCTACAAATTACAATGCAGCAGCCAGCGCCCTGACAGACACACGCCTGGCAATATATAGCTCATCCGACAATACTTTTAGCGGTGAATTAACACTCATTGGGGAAAACGAAAATATTTTATTTGATGCGGGAGGCAGCTCCCCCCGAGGTGCTGATTACAATTATACGTACTGGAATTCGGGCAGCCCCGTGTACTGGCATGCTGCTGTAACAGTTACGGGTTTAACAGTCGGAAACACTTACTTTGTTATGGTAGATGGAGACGCGAGCGGCTCGACAGGAAATTTCAGGATAGCTACCAATGCTGCTCCTGCAAACGATGCCTGTGAATCTGCTACTAACCTGGAAGTAAATACAGTCTACAATGTGGATAATACCTCTGCAACCATCTGGAGTAACCTGAATCAACCCGATGCAGCTTTTGATATAAGTGGAAATGCCACCCAGGAAAACCTGATCTTTTTTAAATTCAGGGCAACTACCACCGAAACTTACTACGTCAATCAAAGCGCATCAACCTGTGATGGAACAAGTCAAACAGGAACACAGTTCCTGGTGTTTGAAGCAGGTGTTGATTGCGACAACATGCCTACACTTATAACCGGTTATGATACAGGCGAACAATTATACAGCAGCGGTACCACTACTTCTGCAAGAGCAATTCCTGTAAGTATGACGGCTGGTTCTACCTATTACCTGGCTATCGATGGAGGAAGAGGAGATGAATGTACATTCACACTCGTAGTTACCAGAACATGGCCGCTGCCAATCGACCTTCAAAATTTTACTGCAAAATGCAATGATGATCCTACCGAAGTTGATCTTTCATGGAAGACGGCTGTTGAAATAAATAATGATTTCTTTACGGTGGAAAGAAGCATAGATGGTAAGACCTATTCTGCAATCGGCAACTTACCAGGCGCAGGCAGCAGCTCTGTTACCAAACACTATTCCTTTGTGGACAGAGACCCGCTGGCAGGAACTTCTTATTACCGTATTGCCCAAACCGATTATAACGGGCAGAGCGAAACGTTTGCTCCTCTTGCTGTTCACTGTTCGGACGAAACAGGGTTTTCCATGCACCTCAACGGAACTCTCGTGGACGATGATAATATTTACGTGACTGTAGAAGGGGCATCGGACAAAAAGGTACTGGTGGTAATGACGGATGTATATGGGCGAGAGGTGTTTTCCACCATGC
>Ga0315912_10001351_pt1 | contig 30846 bp, 23 predicted proteins | sample VfabasoilMG_FD_204469 | JGI IMG/M metagenome (GOLD analysis project Ga0315912, IMG submission 204469) | Garden soil microbial communities collected in Santa Monica, California, United States - V. faba soil | ecosystem: Environmental > Terrestrial > Soil > Garden | place: USA: California...
ATCAGAAACTTTACCGAGGACGCGGTCGCTTTCCGAGTCATACAAATGTTGAAAGTCATCCAAAATTACCAACTGCACGGCACAAACATTTTTGATGAAGTGAATCACCCGCTCGTTCATTGACCAAAGGGTGCCTTTGGAGGCACCGGGGTCGCCCATTTCGCGCAACATGGCGGCGGCCACACTTTTGACAGTGGCGGGTGAAGGCATCTCAACATAGAGTACAGGGATAATCGTGCCGTAGGGCGTTTCTCGCCGAGGAAATTGCTGGGCATACGCTTTGGCCAACGTTGTCTTGCCCGTACCCGTGCCGCCTTCTAGGGCAATACTTTGTGGCTCGCCTGTCTCTAACGATAATTCTTGGCACAGCCGAATTTCCTCGTGCAATTCTTTGAAGCGCGGATAGCGAATCAGTGCGTTATTGACCCGCTCCAGTGCGGCAATGGCCCCCTCAGGCGGGTGGGCATTGGCAGGCGCATTCGTTTGGGCCGCGTTCTCGGTGGTTGGGTCGGGCCAGTTAGGCATGGTTCGTATCCTTGAGCGTGAGGGGGGTGGAGCGGCTTGTGGGAAGGTCTTGCGTAATTTCCCATTGGTCATCGTCAGCAGGCCGAGGATTTTCCAACGGCGCTGGCGGCGGAGCAGCCAGCGCGGGGGCGGGCAATGCGGCGATGGGTAGAGACTTGGGCGGGATGGCGGGCGGCGTGGCGGATTCAGCGGTTTCCGTGCCCTCAAGACTCGGCGCGGTTTCCTCCCAACGCGCAAGCGCGGCGCGTGCGACCTTGCGCTTGTGCTTGTGCGCCAGTTGTATCACTTCGCGGATGCGCCGCTTGGCGCGGCCCAACGAGGTCAAATTCACCTTGTCCCCTGTGCGGCGTGCTTGGCGACAGATAATACGATGTTTCCAGAGGTTGTTCTCGTGGGTATAGCCTTCCGGGTCACAAGCCGGAACTTCGATGTATTGCGGTTCGCTGTCCTTTGCAAACGGGTTGAGGACATGGATGCGGCTGATGTCGCCAGGGTGATACTTGATTTTGACGGTCATATCCCCTTGCTTGTGTTTGGCTTCCTCCTTAAGCCGCAGCCGCAATAGCCCTAATTCGGGTGAGTTGTAGTGGAGATGCTCAAATTCAACGCCGTAATGCCAGAGCGTGCGATGGTCAACGCGCCCTAACAGAATGAGCAGGTCTTTGGCGCTGGCGGGCAGGCGGGGCATAAAGCCGCTTTGCATGGCGGCTTCCCAGCGCCGGGCCGGAATGCCGCCAACGCCTTTATGCGGTGATTCGGCGTACACATCTAAGGCGAAGATGTGCATCAATTGCATCAGGTCAGCGAGATACAGGCAGGCTTGCTTATCGCTGTTATAGTCACCGCGCTCCAAGATGTTTGAAAACGTCGTGCCGTCTAGGGTATGGAGGAGACCGTCATTTTGGGTGCGGAAAAACCGTTCGATACTCGCCTTGAACTCTGGCGTCCTCACTGGGGCATAGATGATTTCCGCCCCAATCGCAAGACAGGAGTCTTGCAAATGGCGGTTGTCAAATTCATTGCCATTGTCCACCACGAAGCGCGAAGGAACACCACAAGCCAGCCAGGAATGCTCCGTTTTATATTGGGCCTGCACATCGCCTTTGGGGGTGACGATGTGATACGCGCATTCCAACATGGGGAAATAGCCGCCTGGCTCAAAGCCCAGATAAAAACCGGCAGGGTAGCCCGTTGCAAAGTCCAACCCATAAGTCATAAACAAACTGCCAACGGGCAAATCGTCACTGTCTAAAATGATGATGTCGGGCCGGGTGGAGTCCAACATGACCACTTCAAAAGGCAGCTTGGGGCGCGGCATTTTGCCGTATTGGGTCACGGCTCGTCTGGCCTCACGGGGGCCATGCTTAAGCGCATACCGCTCCAACAAATCCAACGCTTCCACCCGCTTGATAATGGCGTAGTGAGAGGGCAAACTGAGCTGGTCAGCCGTTTGCCGAACTTTGTTTTCATCCTCTAACTTCACTGCAATTTCAAGGCGCAAATCGTTGATGGTGGTTTTTTCGCGCCTCTTGTACAACTCGATAATAGTCTGGTGGATAATCACATCCACACTGGGGTGCAAGCGCGATTTTCCCGGTGCGCCCCGTAAGTCCGTGCGCGGTATCAAAGCCCGAATGTCGCCGTTGTGCGCTTCGAGGCGGGCCAGCCAACGAAAGATGGAGCGACGGCTTAGGGAATGCAGTAGTTTTTTCGTCGCGGCATTTTGCGGCCAAGTTGCTTTGACTTCGGCAATCCGCTTAGCAATGACGGCTTTCGTGCGTTCGGCGGGGCGCAGTTTGCGTAACGGGCCGATGACCTCATAGCGTTGCTGGGCAATATCCGCCAAATCCGGTGCATAGTCTGACAAATCCATTTCTTTGGGTTTGTGCTTGGAAGCTTCCGGCCCCACCACAAAACGTAACCGTGCCTCGAAAAACTCCGCCATCAGATGTTCAATGGTTTCGGTGATAAATGCGCCCGTGTGCAGGTTTTCAAGGTTGACCTTTCCCTCTTGCGGGAAAGCGCGGTCAACTACGAAAAGCATCTGCTGCCACTCAAAACGGGAACCAGTGGTGAAGTAATGGGCGCTCATTCAAGATTCCTATCCGTTGTGGGGAGGATTTGAATCGGGGTCTCCATGCCGATGGGTTTGTCGTCTAATGCGAGAGCCAGACGATGGTGATAGGCCAAATGCAAAATGGTTGGCACACCCGAAGGCGGGTGGGCTGGGGCTACCGTTTGGGCGGCCTGGGTGAGCGTCACTGGCGTTGACTGCAACGCCAGATTTGCTAAGATGCGGTTTGCGGCTGACGTGGAAACTTCTAACCGGGCATAGCGCGTGAGGAGTTTGATATTCTCCAGCCGATGGCCCTTGCGGATTTCCTCCTCAGTGGCAACATAAAAATCCCAGTCTTGCTTGGCACAAAAGGCCAGTGCCGCTTGAAATTTGCGGCGATTTTCCGGGGTGTCCACCAAATCTTTCGGTTTACATTCCACCAACGCATTCCGCCGGTTGCGAACGACGCGAAAGTCTGGGGTGTAGTGGTAGGTCTTCCCATTCTCCTGATATTCAATGGTCAAAGGCTGCTCGTAAAAAGCTTCAACGGTCGGGTCGAAGTCCTGCAAAATGGCGAAGTCTCTTTCAAGGTAAGACTCGTACCAAATCATTTTTCCCATCTTGAGTGATGGAAACAAACCATTCAAACCATGCTTGCGGCGGGTTACTTTTCGGACGCCCATAATTTGTAAGGCCCTTATCTTGTTTTCTAACCGAAACCAGTTGCGCGGTTAGACCGTTTGTGCTAAATTGAAAAGTGTGTTACACACTTTTCCAAGTCGCACATTTCGGAGAAAGCCAATAATAGAACTTACGTTCTATTTCTTGCTTGGATTGTATAATTTTTTATACTCAAGTCAAGAGGGAGTTTGCCCTATGTTGAATCTTGATGTGAAATCGTATGTCACACGCCGCCGAATTGAAATTGGGCGGCGCATCAAAGAGGAGCGCACCAAACAAGGCTGGTCGCAAGAACAAGCGGCCCGTGCGGTAGGGTGTACTCGTGTTACCTTCACGCGCATAGAAGCGGGGCAAGCCGAACTGACTACCTCTGAGCTGGAATACCTGGCTCAAGCATGGGGAGTTTCAGTTCAAATTTTTCACTGAGCAGGCGTAACAATGTGCTGAAATTGAAATCAAAAACGGCTGAGGATGTCCTCAGCCGTTTTTGATTCACTGCCCGTAGGCCAGTGCCACTATGTTATTGCAAGCCGGGCGATGTAGGCCAGCGCCACTATATTTTCTTGTTAGGGCAGTGCCAATAATTTCTTTTCAAAATCAACCAGCGTAGTGCCACTATATTCCTCCCAGTGCCACTATCTTCCAAAACCTACAATGTCAGCCCAACGTCAGTCAACCCCAATTGACAAAACTATTAACTGAGTTTACTATTTGCCCAATAATTAGTAACTTGGTTATTAGTAATCCCTCCCACCCCAATTCACCTGTGTAATGTCTGTTCGCAACGCCCTCCTTGGCTTGCTGGCCCAGCGGTCTCGTCACGGCTATGAGTTACATGCCGCCTTTGAGGCCGTGTCGGGTGGGGAGCAAAACTGGGATGTTAAGCCCGCGCAGATTTACACCACGCTGGCGCGGTTGGAGGAGGGCGGCTTGGTGCGCGAAGAGGCCATTGAGCAGGGCGGCGGCCCGGAGCGCAAACTGTTCACCATCACCCCTAAGGGTCGTGGTGAACTGACCGAATGGTTCACGACCGGCGTTGAGTTAGAACATCAGCGCGACGAGTTTTTTATCAAATTAATCTTAGCGATTGCGACGGGCGAGACCAACCCCCGTAAAGTGTTGCAAGTCCAACGGAGTCGGCTGTACCAAGACCTGCACGCTCTCACCGCCCAGCGCAACAAGTTTGACCCCAAAGTGACACTGGCCAAAATCCTGCTCATGGACAAGGCCATCATGCACGTTGAAGCCGACTTGCGCTGGCTGGATATGGTCGAAGCCCGCCTAGACGATGTGAAGAAACAACCCCTGCCCGAACCGGAAGTGAAGCCGCGGGGCAGGCCGAAAAAGCAGTAGTTAGCGACCAGTTTATTGATACCTGACCACAGGAGTTCCTATGTCTCTCATCCAAACCATTGACCTGACCAAGACCTATGGCAAAGGCGATACGGCTGTGACCGCCCTCGACCATCTAAACGTCACCATCCGTGCCGGCGAATTTGTGGCCGTGATGGGCCCCAGCGGGTGCGGTAAATCTACTCTCCTACATCTGGTGGGCGGTTTAGATCGTCCGACCTCTGGGCGGGTGGTCATTGACCAAAGCGACCTCACCACGCTGGACGACGCCAAACTGACCGAACTTCGGCGGCGTAAGATGGGCTTTGTGTTTCAGTTCTTCAATCTTATCCCGGTGCTGACCGCGGTTGAGAACGCCGCGTTGCCCCTCACGCTCGATGGGGTGAAACCCTCCGCGGCCAAAGCCAAGGCCGAAACGTGGCTCAAGAAAGTCGGGCTGGAAGGGCGCTTGAACAATCGCCCCGACCAACTGTCGGGCGGGCAACAACAGCGGGTGGCAGTAGCGCGCGCGCTGGTGGCCGAGCCAGCCCTCGTGTTGGCCGATGAGCCAACGGGCAACCTCGACTCCAAAGCCGCCGATGAGATCGCCGCGCTCTTGCGCCAAGTGGCCGATGAATGGAACCGCGCCGTGCTGATGGTGACGCACGACCCGCGCATCGCCGCCTATGCGGACCGCATCATTTTCTTGAAGGATGGCACGATAGTGGATGAGACGAAGCTAGGGGCGGATGGCGCGAAGCCGCTCATCCGCGAAAAAATGCTCGTTGCCTAAAGCGGATGCTCAAAGCGCGCTCGTTTTGACTTCGGCTTTTGATCGTCTTTTGCTGACTGGTATCCCATGAACATCCAACTCACCCTCGCCCTCCGTTACCTCAGCGGTCGCAAACTCCGCACAGCCCTCACGACACTCGCCATTGTCTTTGGCGTACTGCTCATCTTTGGCATGAACACGCTCTTGCCCGCGTTCATCAACGCCTTTCAGGCCAATGCCCTCGCGCTCGCCGAACAGACCGATGCGACCATCACCAACAAAACCGGGGCCGCCTTTGGCATGGAAGTAGCGCAAACCGTGGCTAACGTGAATGGTGTGACCGCCATCTCCGCTAAACTCGAACGCACGCTCAACCTGCCCGCCGATTATTTTGATCATGACCCGGCCACGCTCGATAACATCACCGCCGTGGCACTGGTGGGCGGCGACCCCGAGGTGTTGCGCTCGATGGGTTTCTATATCCCCGAAGAAGGCCGCTTCATTACCGCCGCCGATGAAGGGGTGGCCGTGATCGCTCGGTCGCTCGCCGAAGTCGTCAACTTGAAAGTCGGGGATGTCCTCGAACTCCCCACCCCCACTGGTGTCGCGCGGCTCACCATTGTCGGCCTGCTCCCCCATCGGCGCATTCCGGGCAATGAAGAAGTGTTGGTGCCGTTGGCCCAGGCGCAAAAACTACTGGCGATGCCGAATCAGATCAACGTGATTGATGCGAACTTCGACAGCGCCGAGGCCACCCGTCGCGCACAAGTTGAAGAGGCGCTCAAGACCGCGCTTGGCTCGCACTTCACCATCGGCGTCATTCAGGCTGGAGCCGAGATCCTCACCAACATCAAAACCGCGCAAGCCATCATGAATTTTCTCGGCCTGCTGGGTTTGCTCATGGGCGGCTTTATCATCTTCAACACCTTCCGCACCATCGTCGCCGAGCGGCGGCGCGATATCGGCATGTTGCGCGCTATCGGCGCGAACCAGACCACGATCCTTTCATTGATTTTGGTGGAAGGCTTGGTGCAAGGGGTGATCGGCACTGGGCTCGGCCTCGTGTTGGGCTATGGTTTCGGGTGGCTTGCGGTCAGCGGTTTTAGTTACATCGGTAAACAGTTTCTCAATCTCAACATTGGTGGGCCGGCTGTGACGGCGGGGTTGGTGGCGCTCTCCGTGACGATGGGCGTGGGCATCACCCTCGTAGCCGGGCTGTTGCCCGCTCGGGCCGCGAGCCGGGTGACACCCCTCGAGGCCTTGCGCCCCTCAGTCGGCGAGACCATCTTCAAACCCTTCACGACGATCAGCTTTTGGGTCGGCGTGGTCTGCGTGACGTTGGCCATCCTCGCGCTTGTGTCGGGGAATGGCGGTTTCGTCTCGCTCGGTGCGGTGCTGTTTGTCTTGGGCTTAGTGCTCATCGGCCCGGCGCTGGTGCAACCCATCGCGCGTTTGTTTGGCGCGTTGCTGGCGTTAGCCTTTGCGCGCGCTGGCACGGCGGAATTGGCCGAGGGCAACCTGACGCGGCAACCTTCGCGGGCCGCCGTGACCGCCTCCACGACGATGATCGCCCTGGCGATTGTGGTGATGGCGTCGAGCATCCTATCCAGCGTCTCCGGCACGTTTGTCACGATGTTGAAAAACACCCTCAGCAGTGATTATCTACTCATGCCGCCGACGATTGCGGTGTGGGGGCTGAACGTGGGGGCCGCGCCCCAACTCGCCGATGACTTGCGCGCGGTGCCGGGGGTGGCGGTGGTGAGCACGCAACGTTTCGCGGCCACCGAGGTGAACGGCGTGGGGGTGGGTGTGCTGGGCATTGAGCCCGAGTCATATCAAGCCACCAGCCATTTGACGTTCTTAGCGGGCAACCCCACCGAAGCCTTTGCCGCGCTCCAGAGCGGGCGCAACGTTATCGTGAACGGCGTCTTGCAGTCAACCGCGAAATTAAAGATGGGCGATCAGATCACGCTCCTCACGCCTACGGGTGAAGCCGTTTACACCATTGTGGCCGTCGCGAGTGATTATCTCAACGCCAAGACGACGACGCTCTTCATCTCACAAGACAACATCGCGGCGGACTTTGGCCGCACCGAAGACGTGTTCTTGCGCGTCAACCGTGTGCCGGGGGCCGACCCCGCCCAAGTGGAGGCCGGGCTCCGCGAGGCGCTCAAGCCCTATCCTCAATTCAAATTACTCGTGGGGCAAGCGTATGTGGATGAAAACATCAAACTCTTTGACTCGATCTTTTTGGGGATGTATATCCTAGTGTTGTTCCTCGCCGTCCCCTCGTTAATTGCCATGGTGAACACATTGGCGATTGGCGTGCTAGAACGCACTCGCGAGATCGGCATGTTGCGGGCGGTAGGCGCGACGCGCAATCAAATCCGCGTCATCGTGCTGGCCGAGGCGCTCATCCTCGCCGCCATCGGCACCGCGTTTGGCTTGCTCTCTGGCCTGTATCTTGGCTATATGGCGATCAACGCCTTTAGCGCCCTCGGCTTCCCGATGGACTATAGTTTTTCGGCGGACGGGTTACTCTTAGCCACCGCCGCTGGTCTGTTGTTCGGCGCGTTCGCCGCCATCATCCCTGCTCGGCAAGCGGCCGGGATGCAGATCGTGGAAGCATTGCGGTACGAGTAGCGATTGCAAGAATTAGCGAACAGCGCGTTAAGAACGGGTCAGCCGTGTGGCTGGCCCGTTTTTGTTAAACGAGGGCTTAGGGATTATGCAGTTAATTCTATACCTGCTTGTCGCGATGGGACAATTAGGACTATCATGGTCTCTCGTTTGGGCTCGGCAGTTGGCACCGCCGCCCGACATGAGGCGTCCTATCCCCTGGGGAAAGGCGGCTCACCAGCAAAATGACTGACGTTGAACCACTTGGCATCATGCGAAAGGGTTAGGCTATGTCAAAAGAGCGTAATAATGCGTGACCCCAAATGGCTTCCCATCGGCACCGGAAAACTGGCGCTGGCCTCGCTCCCCGGGCGCAAAGATTTGCCGCGCTTGCCGCAGTTGGGGTGTCAACACGTCGTCACCCTAGTCGCCGAACATGAGGGCGCGCTCGTTATCGGCGCGGCGGTGCAAGCGATGGGGTTGGTCTGGACTTGGGTGCCGTTGCGTAATGGGCGTTATCCCAATCCGGAGGCCTCGGCCCGACTTAAGGCGGCTTTGCCGCGCCTCTCTGAAAGGCTCGATGCGGGCGAGGCCCTTCTCATTCACTGTTCGGCGGGCATCCATCGCACGGGCATGACGGCCTACGCCTTGTTGCGTTGGCGCGGGCTGACCGCTGACGAGGCGCTCGCGGCCATCGCCCGGATGCGCCGGTTTACGCGCGACGGGCTACAAGTGCCGCAACTGGCTTGGGGCGAAGACGTGCTAAGCGGGAAGATATAGCCTTCGTCAACGACCCCGCGACCCTATGGGCGGGCGACTGTGAGGTGTTCCTCAAGGATGGGAGATCCCTAATTCTCTAATCCCCCAATCCTCTATATAATCGTCACATCATGCCTCGCCGTGCGCGTTCGTCCCAAACCCCTTCCGCCCAGCGCAAGAAAAAAACCTCGGCAACGACGCGCCACTTAGAGAGTCTGGAGACCGCCGGTCTGCTCCACCTCACCGCCGCTCAACCCGAGGTGGCATATCTCTTTCGACATGTCCTCATTCAAGAAGCCGCCTATAGTTCCCTCCTCAAAACCGACCGGCGCGCGTTGCATTTAGCGGTAGGCGAAGTCTTAGAAAGCTTGTACGTTGACGAACTCGGTGCCAGCGAACTCGCGCCGGTGTTGGGGGAGCATTTCGCTTTGGCACAAGATGACGCGCGCGCGCTTAAGTATTATAAATTGGCGGGTGAGGCCGCCGCTAAAATTTACGCCAATCTCGAAGCGGCCCAGCATTACACCCACGCCCTCCAGCTCCTCCAACGCGCCCCGGACGACCATGCCCTCGCCGTCTTTCAGTCTATCTATCTGGGGCTAGGGCGCTCGTATGAGATGACCGGGCGGCATCTCGAAGCCCAACGCTGTTATGAAGATTTAGAGCGCCTCGCCCTCACGCGCGCGGATCGGCCTACGCAACTTGCCGCGCTCGTGGCGCAGGCCACCCTCCACGCCGCGCCAACCGCGGTGCGCGATATCGCGCGTGGCACGGCTCTCTGCGAACAGGCCTTGCGCTTAGCACAAGAGTTGGGCGACCGCGCCGCCGAAGCCAAAATTTATTGGTGTCTGATGCTGTTGGCACGCGTCAATCGGCAGGTCGAGGCGGTGTTTCGTTACGGCGAACTCGCCATCGCCTTGTCGCGCGAACTCGACCTGACCGAGCAACTGGCTTTTGCGCTCAACGACATCGCTCTGGCCTATGGGTTTGTCGGGCGTTTTGAAAGAGGCCTCACCTATTTGGAGGAGGCCCGCGTTTTGTGGCGGATGTTGGGCAACCGCGCGATGTTGGCGGATAACCTCGCCTCGGCCGGGTTTGGTCTCCTCTTGAACGGGCGGCTGACCGAAGGCCAAGTGTTAATTGAAGAGGCCTACGCGCTTAACCGTGAGATCAACAACGCTTGGGGACAAGGCTATAGTTTGTGGGCGCTGGGCAATTGTCAATTCTATTTAGGCGATCTGCGCGCGGCCTATGCCACCTGGGAGGCCGCCCAACGCCTGAGCGAGGCGGCTGGCTTTATCGCCGGGCCACCCAGCATCTACTTGATGACGGCCCTCGGTGAGATCGAACTGGGCGCGCCAGCCTCGGCCTTGCCACACATTCAACAGGTTTTAAGTTACGCGGAACGTTATCCAGTGGCGCGCACGTCAGGGCAGGCCCTGCTCTCGTTGGCTCATCTGCGTCTGGGGCAAATGCCCGAGGCGCAAACCGCGCTGGAGGCCGCCCGCGCTTCGCAACAAGTCTCGGATATCCTGACGGGCGTGATGCTCTCCCATGCGGAAATTGAAATGGCTTTGGCACTAAACGACTTGGCCCGCGCCTTGGAACACGTTGAGCATTGGCTCACTGTTGTACAACGCACCTCGCCGATCAATTATCCATCGCTACTCACGCAACGCGCGCGCATCTTGCTTCGTCTCGATCAACCTGACGCGGCGCGCGAGACCTTGCAGACCGCTTGCCAAATGGCCGAACACATGTTGGTTCGATTTTGGGCGTGGCAACCGTTGAGCCTACTCGCAGATTTAACGCGCCAACAAGGCCACCCCGCCGAAGCCGACGCCCTCCACCAGCAAGCGCGTGAGGTCATTGACTTCATCCGCGAGCATTGCCCGCCGCATTTGGCGGAGGCGTTCCATAACAAAAGCAGTGATCAGTTAGCAGTGAACAGTGCTCAGTAAATGCCCCACTGATAACTGCTGACTGAACACTGATCACTTTTCTACCCTATGCCCACTTCCTTCCTTCCTCTCTCCCCCGACACTCACTTCTCACTCCAAAACCTGCCTTATGGCATCTTCTCCACACCGGGGAGCGCGCCGCGTGTGGGCGTAGCCATTGGCGATTTTGTGCTTGACCTCGCCGTGCTAGAAGCCGAAGGATTTTTTAACGAGGTCATCGCCCGCGAACAGCGGGTGTTCGATCAACCCACGCTTAATGCGTTCATGGCGTTAGGGCGTCCCGTGTGGCGCGCCGTGCGGGCGACGCTCACCCGTTTGCTCAGCGCCGACGAACCCACCCTACGCGATAACGCCCGCCTGCGCGAGCGTGTGCTGTGGCCGCAAGCGCAAGTCACCTTACATCTCCCCGCGACCATTGGCGACTACACCGATTTTTATTCCTCGCGCGAACATGCCACCAATGTTGGGCAAATGCTGAGGCCGGATCAACCCTTGATGCCCAACTGGTTGCACTTGCCGGTCGGCTATCACGGGCGCTCCAGTTCCATCGTGCCCAGTGGCACGCCCATCCGCCGCCCCTCCGGCCAAACCAAGCCCGACGCCGCACCTGCGCCGCTGTTTGGCCCCAGCAAGAATTTAGATTTTGAATTGGAGATGGGTTTCTTCATCGGGCCGGGCAACACGTTGGGGCAACCCATCCCCATTGAGCAAGCCGAAGAGAACATCTTTGGCCTCGTGCTAGTCAATGACTGGAGCGCACGCGACGTTCAAAAATGGGAATATCAACCACTCGGCCCGTTCCTCGCCAAGAACTTCGCCACTTCCATCTCGCCCTGGGTCGTCACGCTCGACGCGCTTGAACCCTTCCGCTGCGCGGGCCCAGCGCAAGACCTCGCCCCGTTACCGTATCTGCAAAGCGCCAACGCCCAGGCCTATGACATTCAACTCGAAGTGACTCTGCGCGGCGCGACCCTGCCGGAGCCACAGCGCATTTGCGCCAGCAATTTTAAATATCTGTATTGGAGCATGGCACAACAGTTGGCGCATCATGCGGTGGGCGGGTGTAACCTGCGCCCCGGCGATCTACTCGCCTCTGGAACCATCAGCGGGCCGGAGCCACACATGCGCGGCAGTCTGCTCGAACTCGCGTGGCGTGGCTCGCAACCGCTAACCTTCCCCAATGGCGAGACGCGCAGTTGGCTCCAAGATGGCGACACGCTCACGCTCACCGGCTTCTGCCAAGGGGAGGGCTACCGCGTTGGTTTCGGCGAAGTGAGCGGACAAATCCTCCCCGCTCTCTAATCTCTCTATCTCCCTCTGACTATGACTTCTCAAATCCTCCTCCTCCCCAAATCCGATTATGGCCAATGGCTCACCGCCGCTAAGGACTATGCGCTGAAATTTGGCGTGACGTTTACCAACGACCCGCACTCGGCGGGCAAGTATATGAATCCGAATCAGACGATCACTATCGCCCTCACCGCTGAAGTAAACGACGCTCAATGGTTCACCGAAAATTATCCGGGCGTGGCGCTGGATGTGATCAAAGTGAATTCACCCGCCGAGTTGGCGGCGCAGTTGCAAGCGCGCCTCGCCAGCGGGCAACGCTTTGGCGACACCGCGCCGAGCGCACCGGGTGCAACGCCCTCCACGCCCGTTTCCAAGCGCGGCCTGCTCGGTGAACTGACCCTTCGCGATAACAAGCCGACCTATGCCACCAAGATCGAAAACATCTTCTTCCGCGAGACCTTGAAGAACCCCTCGAATGAAACGATCATCTATGGCGTGATCGGCGTGAAGGCTGTGAAAATTTCAGGGGAGGGCGAAGATTTTTTCCACACCAGTTGGAGCGGCGAGCTCTCCATCGGGCCGGGCTGTACTGGCCCAACCGACGCCTGCAACGGGCCATGGGACGATTGTTTGCGGATCGAAAAGCCTGGCACCTATCGGCTGACGCTGGATATTTGTTATTCGACGGTAGACGAGGCGACGAGCGGGAAAGGCGACTGGGAGACGCTCACAAGCGGGGTGGAGGTGACGGCGATTGATTGGACGCCGCCGGAATGAAATTTAAGACACAAGACACAAGACGTTCTAGGCTCTGTTGAGTATTGAATATTGCGTCTTAGGTCTTTATTCTTTATTCTTCTACGTGTTCGCCGCCGCCCGGGTTCGCCGGAGATTCTTCCCACAACCGCAAAAACTCACGCGCTTTTTCGGAGGAGTGCAGATAAGCAAAGCGCGCCACTTGTCGCCCCACTTCTAGCACGCGCTGTTCCAGTGCCTTGTTACGCAAACGCCCATGTTCATCAAACGCGTGCGCGGCTTCCGGGATGGTCGCTTGTTGCGGGATGACCCACGCATGGAGTGCGCGCCCGATGGTGCGTAAACTATTGAGCGCATCCACCGCGCCCATCCGCCCGCCCGAAATCCCTAGTAGGCCGATCATCTTCCCCTCAAATTCATCAAACCCCAATAAATCGAGCGCGTTCTTGAGCACACCGCTAAAACTGCCGTGATATTCCGGCGTGCCAATGAGGATGCCTTGGGCGCGCCGTACATCAGCGCGCAAGCGTTGCACGCCTGCGGATGGTGGCGCATCATCGTCTTTGCCCTCACAAAAGGGCAAGGCATACTCATTGAGATCGATCAGTTGAATCTCGGCCCCCACTTCCTGTGCGCCCTGGAGCGCGATCTCCAATGCCTGGCGTGTGTGACCGTCTGAACGCAGACTGCCGCAAATGGCGACGACGAGGATGTGGCCTTCGGTGTGCATCAGTATTTAGCCTATGATTAAGATTTGTTGGCCGCTATGACGAGAGGCGTATTATAGCCTCCCCTTAGGTTTACAATGCAGTGATGTCCACCGCTCCGCGTCCTTTTCTTCGATATGGACTGAGCCTGCTCTGCCTCGGCGTTTTGTTCAGCCTCAGCGCCGTCTTAACGGTTTCGCATCTCGAAGAACAAGACCCCTTTTGCGCCGCGTGCCATACCGCGCCGGAGGTGGAATATGTGGCGCGCGCCCAAGCGGCTTTCGCCGGAAGCGAGGCGCAAGACCTCGCGAGCGCGCATTATGCGCTTGCGGCCCGCCCGAACTCGGCGGCGCGCTGTATTGATTGTCATCGGGGCAATGGGGGGCTGAGGCATCGCGCGCAAACGTTGGCGCTGGGCGCGCGCGATGCGGTGCTCTTCGTCAGTGGGCAGGCCGACGCGACTTTAGAAAAAGGCCCGGCTTCCCTCGCCGCGCCGCACTTGCTCAACGCCGCCTGTTTGCAATGCCATGCTGACCTGTTGCAAGACACCGACTTTGAAAATCATTTTCACGCTGAACTCGTCGAAACCCAAAGCACGGTGACGTGCGGGAGTTGTCATCCGGCGCACCTCACCGTGCTGGGGGGGAGTGTGGCACACTATCTTGATCTAGCGGGGCGCGTGTACCCCGCGTGTGAACAGTGTCATCGCGAAGTGCGCGGGCAAGAGAACTAACGCGCGTCGAAGGAAGTTGTGGCGTCCGGCACAGTGGCGACCCGACGGATTTCCCCGCCGAGGCGATAGACATAGAGGCCCCACTCCTCCTCCACCGCGCCATGAAAATAAAAGGTGGTGTTGTCTATCCAGCGCAAACTGACCAGCGTGATCTTCGGCATGAGAGGGGTATGCGCGCCCGTCGCATCTACCACCGTCACCACGCCGCCGCTTTGCCCATCGTGCCACGAATAGACGAAGTCGTTAGCGTCGGGCGACCAGCCCCAGATGTCGGTCATGGGCGTTCCCACTTGTTGTTTCGCACTGCCATCGCTCCGCATTTGATACAAGATATTTGTCCCGGCGACCTGATCGTACTGGCTATATAAAATGTGTTCGCCATCGGGCGCAAAAGTGGGCGCGCCAAACAACAGGTTGCCAGAGATCGTCGCAGTCTTGCGCGTCGTGCCATCCACACCCATTCGATAGACCTCCGCATACGCGTCCGCCGCGAACGGCTCGGCCGACGGAATGGCCGTGTAGAAAAACGTGCTGTCGGCGCTCCAGCCAATGAGCGGCTTGTAGGTATATTCGCTGGCGGTGTTGATAAACGGGAAGTCCAACAGCACTTGCAACGGTGAGCCATCGGTTTTCAACAACGCGATGGATCGCGGGTTAGAGATGGCGATGAAGCGCCCATCGGGGGAGAACGTAAAACTGCCCGCGCTCTGAGGCGCTAAGACGTTGCTGAGCGCGCCGCTCTCCGCGTCCACTTTCCAGAGATCGGCGTTGATGTATTCGCCCGGCCCCTGAATGCCCTGCACCGGCATAAAACGCGTGCTGAAGAAGATCGTCTGTGTACCAATTTGCCATTGAAACTTGAGCGGCGAATTGATGACCTCCGGCCCGCCTAGGTCGAGGTTGGCACGCCCCACCAACAGCCGAGGTTGTTCAAGCGTTGGCAATGTACCGACATTGACGATCCACAACTCCGACGTGCCATCTATCTTGTTCACCAAATATGCCACTTGCTTTCCGTCGGGGGAAATCTGCGGGGCGCTGAGGGTGCCAAGCTGACTCGCGTCTACGACTTGGAACCGCTCGTCGTGCGCGTCTAAGCAATACAAAAAACTGCCCTGCACTGAATTATCCGCATACACCACTGGGCAGTTGCCGCGCACGAGCTGGGGTGGGGTGGGCATCGCCGTCGGCGGGACAGGTGTCGGGGCGCTGGTGGGGGATTGAGTCGCTTGAACCGCGACCGTCGGCGTGACCTCGACGCCCACTTCGATTTGCCCACAGGCGGTGAGGAGAAAACTCAACAAGGTCAATAACAAGAGCAAATAGCGTTTCATGGGGACTCCTAAAAAAGTGATTGAGCCAACTCTAATTGATCTGGGTGGCATCTGTATCACAAACCTGACTCAAAATAGAAACCGGGTGTGACCAATCAGTCACGTCCGGCGATAAGCAATGGTAGGCTTTCACTGGTTATTATAGAATCAGCCCTAATCACTACTCAGGAGGATGAGATGTCCCGCTTGCCTAAAATGGCACAAACTTTGATTTCGGTATTGAGTGTTGGGTTGTTTGTTATCGTCATCGCCGTCGTGTTCCGCAATCAACAAGCGCAACCCGGCGCATTTTCTAATGACGATAAAAATGCCACGCCTGTAGGGGACAACCTATCCGCTTACCCTGTCCCTGTGGTGGCTAACCGGTCCGCTTACCCGGGGTCTGACATGGTTGTGGAGGCGGTGGTAGCACCTACGCAACCTACGCCCCGTGTTTTCCCCACTGAAATGAAGTACGTGTTCTATCGCCCGCCGAATGGTGAGCGCATCGTCTTCTTAACTTCAGCCCCTGAGTTCATTGAAACTGATTTGTTCGTAAGCCTGAGCGACCTTGAAGCGCGTGGGATCACCGTTGTTGCCAATTTTGATGAGATCAAAAAGCGATTTGAAGATCCGGCGACCGCGCCTCAAGCCGTTATTTTTCATCGCGTCAAGATGAAGGATGTAGACCCGGATTGGCTTAAGAAAATTTACCCGACTGGGCTCGTGTTTGCAAGTGTTAACCAATCCGACCCGGGTTTATGGGTCTTGGTGGGGGATGAATACAACGCGAAAAAACATAACCCATCCAACGCTCCGCCTCCAACGCTTATTAATCCACCAAATCCTTTGCCTTATAGCGTATGGGAAGTTATTTACTATAAAGCCGAAGGAACACCAGAACAACAACAAGAATCTCTTAAACAAGGTGACAGGTTGGGTTCTGGTGGAGGGGATTTTGGCAAGCTCCGCGATATTCAAGATTTGGACACTTTCTTATCAACGGTGCGTAATTATATAAACACAATTCCGTAGCCTGTGCTGGCCTGTCGGGCAGGTTGTCATACACTTGAGGAGATCGCCACGGCAACACCCGCGTAGTTATCAAAAACGGGTCAGCGCACGCAAAGCACGCGCTGACCCGTTTTGCCGAAACCCCAACTTGGTTAGAACATCGCCCTAATACACAAAATCCACCGCCACTGTTTGACACGCGCCGCCGAGATCGTTGAGCGTGCAGAGCTTGAGGTTCGCACGCCCGACGGTGCCAACGGGTGGCAGGGTGACGAACAAATGCACCCACGCCGCACTGTTAGAGGCTAATGAATCCGCGCCGGGTTGCGTGCATTGCGGCGACACTTCCGAGGACGCTGACTTGAACGGCGTGTTTTGACTCGCGCCACCCATGACTGTGCCGAGCGGCCCTTCAACCGTGTATTGCAATGACTCCAGCGCCACCACCGTATTATTGGTGATCTGAAAACTGACGCGTCCCACCGCGCCACAATTCCAACTGCCGCCATACGTGGCGGTGAAGCTCACCGGGATCGGAGTCGCTGTAGGAGTTGGGCTAGCGGCCGTCGTCTCGGTGGCGGTGGCCGTTGCAGTCGCCGCGACGGTCGTGGCCGTTGGGGTGGGGGTGGCGCTGGGCGTGGCCGGCACGACTGACGCCGTCGGCGTCGCGCTGGCCCCCGACACCACAATTTGCACATAGGGCGTTGAGCCAAAGAGGACGTTGGCGCTGTTCCGCATCCGCCAGCGGCTGACATACGTCCCGGCCACCGTCGGCGCGATAAACGTCACCGAGGCATCGTACTGCGCGCCAGGCGTCACCACGCCCGACACTTGCACCACGGCTGGCGCGCCCATCTGGTTGTCGCTGACAAAAGCCCACGCATAAGCGCTTGTCCAATTGCAGGTGCCGGTGTTCTTCAGCCGCCACGTTTTGACAAACACCGCGCCGGGGGCCAGCGTAGTGTTGTCGGGGATGGTCACATCGGCGACGAATTGCGCGCCATCCACACAGCCTTGCGCGTTGGGGGTGTTGGTGGGGCCAGCAGTTTCAGTAGGCTTGACTGTGGCCGTGGAGGAGGGCCCAACGGTCGCCGTCGGCGCGGCGATGATGATCTGCACATATGGCACGGTGCCGAAGGTTTTGCCCACGCTGTTCCGCATCTGCCACCGCCCGACATAAGTGCCGGGCGCAGTAGGCGCGGTCAAGTTGACTGAAATATCGTATTGCGAGCCGGGCGCGACATTGCCACTGATCGCCACCGCCGCTTGCCCGCCCATTTGTGCGCCGTTCACAAAGACCAAGTTGTATGAGCCAACCCAGGTGCAAGTGCCAGAGTTCTTGAGTCGCCACGTTTTCGTCGCGGCCGTCCCTGGCGTTAATACGGTGTTGTCGGGGATGGTGACATCGGTGACGAACTCGGCCCCATCTACACAACCTTGGGCGTTGGGCGTGTTGGTGGGCGCGGCGGTTTCGGTGGGCTTCACTTGCACCACCGTCGGGAGTGCGGTCGGGAGCGGCGTGAGGCCCGCGATGGGCGTACCCACGAGCGTCGGTGGCGCTTGCACAGTACCAGAGATTTTGGTGAGTACCGCGTTGAAGGTAGCGGTCGCACCCTCATCGGTCGAAGCAGGCAAGTTGCAAGCGAGGGTGGCGAGAAGCAGGAAAAGAAGTGGGATGAGAAGACGAGAGAGTTTCATAGGTGTCAGGTGTAGGAAGCAGAGATTGGGAAATTATAGTTGGAGGTTGTCACTAGCGCATGACAGCGATGTGACAAGTTGGTAACAGCGAAGCTAGCCGCTTAAAACCTGACAGGTGAGCGCGGTGAAGCGTCTGTTTTGCCATGTGTTTTTGCGCCTCCTGCCGACGTCTTGCGTAAGTCCAAATTGTTTAATCAAGATGGCCATGATATGGCATAGTTTCCTACTTCATCGGCAGGCGCAAAGTAAACACGGTCCCTTGCCCAGCGCGACTGCGGAGGGTGACTTGTCCGCCATGCCGCACGATAATTGCCTGTACCAACGCCAACCCTAACCCACTCCCCGGCACACTGCGCGCGCTTTGACCGCGATACAACTCCTCCCAGACATGGGGTAGATCATTTTCGGCGATGCCCGGGCCAGTGTCGGCGACCTCGACCACCACGAACGCGCCATCTTCAAACGCGCGCACTTCCAGCGTGTCGCCTGAGCGAGAGAACTTAATGGCGTTATCTACTAAATTATGAACGGCCAGCAACAACAAATCGCGATCACCCAGCACACTAGGCAACGGCCAGGGCGCTTGCGGCACCGTGAGCGTCAGGCGGCGTTCGTCGGCTTCGGGGTGATCGTGCGCGAGTTCGACTACTTGCGCCAAGAGTTCCGCCATGTTGATCGGTGCGCGTTCCACTGGGCGCGTCTCGAGTTCAGCCAACTTGCGGAGGTCGGCGGTGAGGCGGCTCACGCGGCGCACTTGCGCTTCGACGCTCTGCACCGCCGCGCGTTGTTGCGCGACATCGGCGGCTTCGGTCACATTGGCCAGCCCAGCGCGAATGGCAGTCAGCGGGTTTTTCAATTCATGATCTAAACGTTGCAGGAAGCGTCGTCGCTCCTGTGCCGCTTGTTGCGCGAGGTCGCGTGCTAAGGCCTGGGCCGCCAGACCTTGTCGCCATTGATGCAGGCCAACGCCGATGAATAGGCCGAGCGACAACCCCACGCCGATCAGCACACAAAACGCGCTGAGCGCGCCGCGCATATACAACATCGGGTTCTCAAGCCAACCACTGTTAAGCACTAAGGCCAGACCAAGACCGATGAGGGCCGGGATGAGGGCCGCGAGCCACCCGACCGAGGGCTTCACGCCGCGCTCTCCACCAGGCCCACAAACCGATAGCCTTGACCTGGCACCGTCTCGATGTAAGTGGGATGCGCCGGGTCATCGCCCAACACACGGCGCAACTCCGCGATGCGCGTATCTACCGTGCGCGTCCCGGCGGGATAATCCCAGCCCCATACCGCATCTAACAGCCGGTCGCGGCTGATCAATTCATCCGGATGGGTAAGCAGGTATTCCAATAAAGTGGTGGCTTTGGGGGTGAGCGTGACTTCTTTGCCGCTGAGCCACACTCGATGGGAGGTGCGGTCGAGGAGCGCTTCGCCACATTTGAGGCGTTGTGACGCCGTGAGAGGCGGTTGACCGGGCTTGGCGCGCCGCAACACCGCGCGCAACCGCGCCACCAATTCGTGTGGATCAAAGGGCTTGTTCAAATAATCATCCGCGCCCTCTTCCAGCGCCATCGCGCGCTCGGCCGCTTCGCCCACTTGGGTCAGCAAGATCACGGGCGTCCAGTTGTCGCTCTTCCGCAGACGACGCAACGCCTCACGCCCATCCATCTTAGGCATCATCACGTCCATGATGATGATGGCTGGGTTGAGCGTAGCGATTTTTTGCAAAGCGTCTTCGCCGTTAGCGGCGACGGTCACGCTAAAGCCCGACCGCGTTAGGAACGAAGCGAGGTTATCGGTGATGGCGGTTTCGTCGTCTACGAGGAGGAGGGAAGGGTTCATGATGAGTAATGATCAATGGCGAATTAAGATCAACGATTAATGAGCGGCAAGTAGAGAGGGTAGCCGAGCACAGTCACCGTTTGTTGAATGTAATTGCCTTGCGAGTCTATGGTTAAGACGTAATAAGTCTCGCCTAGGCGCCAATCGAGGTCGCTGACGTCAAAGCCAAATTGTCCGCTCGCCTCGGCTCCGACCTGGCGTTGGAATTGTGGCAAGTCGTAGATGGAAGTCTGGTAGGCACTTCCCACTGGGCGATTAGGCGCAACTTGCCCGAATACGGCTTGCCGCGCAAAGTCATATTGTGCAAACCAGGCCGGCACAGTGAAAGTGACCGGGCCGCTGAGCGGGAAAACACCGAGCGTATCATTAGGTTGAATTGAACGTGTAAAACAGGCTGTGAATTGACTAGAGTAGCCATAGCCGTCTGTTTCCTCGAGCGTTGTTTCTCCCCGGCGTAGGGCAAAATGAAGACTGCCCTGTAAGAGGGTGGCGGGTTGAAAACCCACACACGGACTGCCGAGCGTCACATTCCATAGGGAGGGGGTGGCTTGCAAATAGAGTTGTAGGTCAGGCGCGATGAAATGACGCACTTCCACGCGCGCATCGGGGCCTAATGCAAAATCTACACTGGCGGTGTACGCGCCCGTCGCCGTCGTTGAAACCCACTGTGAGTGAACGAGGGCTCTCATCACTTTCACCCACACTTGGCTATTCGGTGTGGCTTGCCCCGTCACTCGTCTCTGCTCTCGATCGACTTGTACTGAGAGAGACGGGAGGAGCGCTTGCCATTGATAGGTAGGGGTGGTGAGGGTGAGGCGGTCACCGGGCCAGATAGGCCAGGGTTGCCAGCCATGGCGTAGATAATTTGTAAAATAACCATCCGCATTGGCTGAGCCACTGATGACCAACGTCGTGGTCAACGTTGGCGGGGCTAAGGTGAAGGTATAGGGCGTTAAAGGGGGGAGCCACCCCGTTACTTGGGCTTGATACAAATTGACCTGAACCAATGGAACAACGGCGATGGCGTAAAACGAGCCGTTCTCTACCCTGACAGTTGCGCGCACACTGTCGCCCGCCGCTAAGCGGCGCTGATCCAGCGTTAATGAGTAGGTCCCTTGAGCGCTAACGGTCTGGGTGAAATTTTCCCATGCGCCTTCTTCGGGTGTGTTGGCCCAATACACAAAATCTACCATGGTCGTGGGCGAAGCTGTGCCGCTCACCACATTCGCGGCCGCATCAAGTTGCACAGTGAGGGTGGGAATGATGCGGGAATAAAAAACCTCAATGGGATCAGAGAAATTGACTAATTCCAGCCTATCGCCCGGCGAGATGAGTACCGGGACACTCGCCGTATAAAACTCACGTTCATACCACACCGCCTCGGCCTTGAGGTGCTGACTGGCATCATACAAACGCGCGCTAAAGGTGTCTGGGCACCGATAGGAAGACCTGGATATGCCAAACCGATTACTGCCGACCTGAACGTCTAAGTCAACCCAGCATGGTGCTGAGAAATTGGGGGTTTCAAAAGAATAGGTCAGCTGATGACCAGCCGGAGTGTGATAAGACACCTCACCCCAGACCTGATTGAACGAATCGGGCAAAGCGAAGAGCGCTTGATAATTGCCGGTGGCGGTGGCCGTCACCACTTGCGTTAAGTGGCCGTAATGAGGATAGACTGGGGCATAGAAGTTAATGGTCACTTGCAACACCGCGTTCGGCGTGGCCTGCCCCACCACCGCTTTGGATGACCGCTGAACCTCGGCCGTGAGTGGGGGGACAGGCACCACAACTTGAACGCCGCGGGCTGTGGAGACTGTAATTACATCACCACTACCTAAGCGAATGGCGTTATCTAACTCATACTCTTTTGCTGAAAAGAAGCCATTGCCGGTGCTGGCGCTTGGTATTTGCCCTTTCAAGAACCCACTTGGCCCTTGCACTGTGATCGTGAGCGGCGTGAAGGGCGCGGTGATTTGTCCAGTGAAACCATGCTCGCCCCACCTGGTATTGGATAAATATAGATGCAAGTGCGGCAGGCTAAAGCGCGTAAAAAACTCATAGCCTTCAAGGGGCGTGACGAACACCGCCCCATAATCGGCGTTTTGCCAGGGCACACTCACCGTGTATTGCCCATTGGCCGCTACGGTGAACGTGGTTTGAAAGCGCGGCGCGCGCCAGAGATCACCGTTGTGGTCGTATTCATCCTGAGAATTAGTTAACGGCCCATTAATTACGCTGAGGGCTAAACTTTGTCCGGGCGGGCCAAGACCTGTCAGTTGACCCAAAGCCACCTCCGGCTGGGCCGTCAGGGTGATAATGGGCGTTTCCAATACCTGCCCCGCCGCTTCCACGCGCAAACGATAACCGGGTTCAAAATGATAAGCGATATTACAATCCCAATAGTAGTAATCCAGCGAAAAATTGCCTTCGCCATCCGACTGCGACCACGATTGCGCCACAAGTTGGCCGGACGGGTCAAAAGTCTTGATATATACATCACTCGCTGGGGCTGTCACACCGGTTAGGCTACACCCACCAAGTTGGGCGCGGAGGGCGGGCGCGGCGAAACGACGGAAGAGACGTTGACCGGGCGCGAGAGGATAAACCACATAACCCGTTTCCCGTGGGCGCAGGTCAAGCGTGGGCGACACGACAAATTGATACAGCCCAGCATTGTTCGCATGTGTGGTTTGTGTGAACGTCGTCTCCGTGCTGGCAGAGTACAGATATAACTGCAAGGTGGCGCTCAAGGGCGCTGTGCCATAGACCGTGTCGCTGATGGGTGCGGCGAGGCTGGTGAACGTCGGCACAGTCAGGCTCACGGCGGCCGTGGCTTGTGAGACTTGCACGATGTCATTCGGTGAAATAAGCTGATAGTAGTAGTTGTAGTTTCTTAAATAAGCTTGATAGAAAAAGCCGTCATCATCGGGTGTGGGTTGGGCGGTGAAGTAAAAAGAATAAAATTCAGCATACTCGGAGAAATACCGCGTCACTGTGATGGACACTGGGTTGGGCAACGCCACCCGGCCCGCCACATAGCCATCAGTTAAATTCAAGTTGATCGTCGGCGTGAGCGCTTGCGGCGCGCGCACCGCCTCCGTTTCGCCTTTCACTAACGCTATCCAGCGTGGGTCGGGTGTGGAAGGCGGGTCAGTGGGGCGGGGCGGTTGGGAGGCGTCGGTGGTGACTTGGGCGTGAGCGGTTGAAGGATGAACACCTATCAAGCCAAGCATAAAGAGCGCGCTTCCAAAAATGAAAAGACATCGAATGTGCTTCATGGCCTACCGCCTATTTGCTGAGTAACGGGAAATAAAGGGGATAACCCAACACCTTCACCGCTTGCTGAATGTAATTGCCTTGCGCGTCAACGGCCAAAATGTAGTAGGTTTCGCCAATGCGCCAATCGAGGTCACTGACATCCAAGCCGTAGTTGCCTTGCGCGTCAGCGGTGATGGAGCGCCGGAATTCGGGGAAGTAAAAATTAGGGGTGGGCCAAATGACGCCTACCTGGCTAAACGGCGCGACCTGACCCGTAAGCGCTTGCCGTCTGTAATCATACTGAGTTAATAGTGTTGGCACGGTAAAGGTGAGCGGGCCAGTCGGGGCCAAGGCGGTCAGTTGATCAGTGGGTTGCACAGTAGCCGTGTCAAAGCAAGTGATATATTGCGTCAAGTCAGTCGTACGATACATGTAATTCCATTCTTTCACCACCCCGGCGGCTGTTTCTAAGGCGAGGCGTAGGAGGTTGCCGGGGGCAGTCGCGGTGGCGAGGTTGAGACCTACACAGGCTGAACCAATTTTCACTCGCCAAAAAGAATAAAACGTCTCCAGCGTTAACTGCAAATCAGGTTCAACCCACAGATGGGACTCGCCATGCGTGGCTAAACTAAACGCCATATTAAAGGTGGCGGTGTAATAACCATTGGCTGTGGTAGTGAGGGTGCGGTGTTCTCCACCCCAACGCCAGCGGTCAGGATAGGCCGTAACCCATAAGGGCGTGTTAGGCGGTGCTTGACCAAAGAGGGTCGCGTGGGTGAGATCGATGGCCGCTGAAAATTCGGGCAAGACGATAGACCAAGTTTTGACCGGGGTGGTGAGTGTGAGTTGCTCGCCGGGGTGAAACTCCCATAAGCGCCCCGTGTCTTGGTAGAAACGACCTTGCATCACCCCATCGGCATCGGCATAGCCAGTGATCTGTAGGGCTGAGGTAAATTGGGGTGTCTGCAAGGTGAGCGTGTAGGGCGTGAGTGGCGTCAACCAACTGTCCACTTCGCCTTGATACAGGCTCAGGGCCATCAACGGAACGCGGTCTTGCGCGAAAAACGTTTGCCCCGCGACGGCAATGGTCGCGCGCACCAAGTCGCCGCGCGCCAAAGACTGCTCGCCAGACAGGCTAACTGTGTAGAGTCCCTGTGCCCCAACGGTGTGTGTTAGTAATCTAGACCAAAAACTGGGTAGATCATAATTGTCTATTGCTAGAGCATCGAAAGCCACCACAATTCCGGGTGGCGCGGTGCCATAGAGTGTGCGCTGGTCAGTGCCCACCTGGAGCGTTAGTTCGGGGACGGAGACAGTCACGACCACCGCGGCCGCAGGAGCAGTGGGTTGAGGCGTGGGCATGAAGGCTGGGGTAGGCAAGATCGGCCCGCCGGGTGTCGCGGTGGCAGGGGTCGTTATACTTTCTAGCTCGATCACATCGCCGGGCAAAATCGGCACTGGCCGCCACTGAGCGTCTTGCAACTCAAACGGCTCATACCAACCTGATTGTGTTACTTTGAGTTGTCCATGCGCGTCGCGCAAACGCACCGTGAAGAGCATCGGGCAGAGGTTATCCCAAGTAAAATTTAGCCGATTGCCGCCCACTTGCACCCAATCTAACTGAGGCTGGCACACCCGCTCGGCCCCGAACGAGCTTAAGACCTGATAGCCCTCGGCGGTGTGATAGCGGGCTTCACCGAAGGCGCGATTGGAGAAGCCATTGGGTAAATTGAAATCGGTAACAAAGTCGCCGGTTTGGGTGGCGGTGACCACTTGCTCATAAATGCGCGTCCACCACCCGTCGGTGTCATCCCAATCCCACACTGCCACCGAGACCGGCCCGCCCGGCGGCGCTTGGCCGGTGACGGTATCGGAGAGCGCAGTCAAGTGAGCAATAAGGTGTGGCACGGTCAGAGTCAAAGGCAAACCACTGGCAGTGGCCACTGTGATCTGGTCACCCAGATCTAAACGCGCTATCTCAGGGCGATAGTCATCAACCAAACCCACAAAGTAGCCGGTGTCATCACTTTGCCGTTTAAAACGGCCTTTAAGGTATCCGTTTACCCCTTGCACGGTAAGCGTAAGCGGCGTTTGCGCCTCTGCGATCTGTCCACTTAACATGGATGGGGAATCATAGCCATAGTAGGTCTGTGGCCGCGGGCCGACTCGCAGGCGTACATAGGGCAATGCAAAGCGCGTGTAGATGTCTAGGCCCTCCGGCGTGGCAACACTCACCGCACCATAATCCGCCGGTTGCAAAGGCAAGGCGACGGTGTACAGGCCACTAGCGGAGATCGTCACTGTCGCTTGGGCGCGCGCGCCCTCCGGGGTTACATCGCTCGCCCAGCGGTCTAACGGCCCGCTCAACGTCCACGCCGTTAAGCGTTGCCCATTGGGGCCGAGCCCATTGAGTTGCCCACGCGCCCGATCGGCCTGAACCGTGAGGGGGAAGAGGGTCATCGTCAATGTTTGCTCGCCAAAAGTTAAACTAAGGGTGTCGCTCGCTTGGAGTTTATAAGGCACACGATTGCAACAACCAGAAAAGTCAAATTGCCCATCTTGCCGCGCAAGGGCGCTTTCGTCTCGCACACGCGTGCCAAGCGCATTCGTCACGACCAATTCGACATAGGTGTTAGGTGTGACTTGTCCAACGATGTTTGAGCCGCCCAACTGCACCCGGGCATAGGGTGCTGTAAAACGGACATAAACCTGTTGCGTAGTGGCAGGGCGGTAGATAAGATAACCCATGTCACGCGGGCGCAGATCCACTGTAGGTGAGAGCGTGATTTGATACCGCCCCAGCGAGTTAGACAGTGTAGTTTGGGTGATGACATCAGCGGTAGCAACAGAATAGAGCATCAGTTCCACCATCGCACTGACGGGCGCTGTGCCATACACGATATCGGCGCGGGTGTCAGTAGAGGTGGTGAGCGCGGGGATGGTCAGGCTGATAGTCGTCGCGGCTTGAGTGAGCCACGCCACATCGTCGGCCTGAAAATCATAATAACCATAATCCGACCAGCCTCGCAAAGACGCAATATAAAAGTAACCACCTATATCCAAAGTTGGAAGGGCGACGCGGGAATAGAGGTTAACCCCATCGCGCGTCACAGTGATATAAACTGGGTTGGGCAACGCCACCCGCCCGGCCACATAGCCATCGGTTAAATTCAAGTTGATGGTCGGCGTGATCACTTGCGGCGCGCGTACCGCCTCCGTTTCGCCTTTCACTAACGCTATCCAGCGTGGGTCGGGTGTGGGAGGCGGGTCAGTGGGGCGGGGCGGTTGGGGGGCGTCGGTGATGACTTGGGCGTGAGCGGGGAGCGCGCGGGTGAAAGTCAGATACGCTACAAACAGTATGGTGCCGAGGATGAATAGCGGTCGAAAGCGGTTCATTTTCCACTCCTAAATTGGTGAGGTCACTTTGGAGTCAAGCATAGCCGCACTGGGTGACGCGCGTTTTACGAAGTTGTCACCACTTTGCCACGCGCTGTGACCAACCGAAAACATCTTACACCCGCCTCATGCTCGCCGCTAGAGCGGGCTTGAACTCTGCTATACTACCCGCCATGCCAACTGTTCCCCTCACTCATGTGTATCTCTCTCCTCATTTAGATGACGCCGTGTTGTCGTGCGGTGGGATGATCCACCGCCAAGTTCAAACGGGCGAGCGCGTGGTGGTCGTCACGGTATGCGCGGGCGACCCGCCCTCTGGCCTGCTATCGGAATTCGCGCAGGGTTTGCACACCCGGTGGAAGACGCCCCGCGACGCCGTCAACGCTCGCCGCGAGGAAGACCTCGCCGCCCTCACCCTTCTCTCTGCCGAAGCCATCCATCTCACCGTCCCAGATTGTATCTATCGCACCGACCCCACGACTGGGCGCCCGCTCTATGTATCGGAAGAGGCACTATTCCGGCAATTGCTCGCCGCCGACACGGCGCTCATCCGGCGCACCGCGACTAAAGTGTCTTCATTATTACAAGGCTTCCGCCGCCCACGCCTGTATGCGCCGTTGGCGGTGGGGCAACATGTGGATCACCAATTGACACGGCAAGCGGCTGAGGCGGCGGGGAGTGTGTATGCTTATTTTGAAGATTACCCCTACGCCGCGCGCGAAACCGATCTTTCTCATCACTCTCTAACGCGCGGGTTCTCGCCCACCGTCGTCCCCCTGACGCATGCCAATTTGCAGGCCAAAGTGCGCGCGATAGCGGCATATAGCTCCCAGATCAGTTCATTTTGGTCAGATCTGGCGGGGATGGAGGCGGCGGTGCAACATTTTGCCGAGCAGACGGGCAAGGGCGTTTTGGCCGAAACGGTGTGGCGCAACGAAAAAATTGCTGAAATTGCGTAGTTTCCTTTACAAACCCCCTTCGCTATGCTAAGATCGGGATGCGGCGTGGGAAACAACTGAGAGGTCACTCTCAGTTTTTTATTCCCTAGCCGACTATCTTTAAGAATTGGACTTAGCATGTCATCCGAACAAACCTTTCTGACACGCGAAGGGTTGAAGAAGCTAGAACAAGAATTAGAACACTTGCGCACGGTAAAACGCGCGCAAGTCGCCGAGCGCCTGCACAACGCCCAAGAAGACGGCGAGTTGCTGGAAAACGCCGAGTACGAAGACGCCAAAAACGAACAAGCCTTTGTGGAAGGGCGCATCGTGACGCTGGAGACCATGCTATCCAATGCCGTGATCATCAAAGAGACGCATGGCAATGTGGTGACGTTGGGGAGCAAGGTGACGGTGAAAGAGATCGGCGGCAAGCCGGAAGTGTATAAGTTGGTCGGCCATGCCGAGGCCAGCCCCAAGGAAGGGCGCATCTCCAACGAGAGCCCGCTGGGTAAGGCCTTACTCGGTCGCCGCGTGGGAGACGAGATCAAAGTCAACGCCCCGGCCGGAACGCTCGCGTTTCGGATCGTCACGATAGACTAAACGCTGACTCACCTACTCAACCCCGCGGCGAATTTCGCTGGCGGGGTTTTTTTTACCCCCCTCACCCCTGACCCCTCTCCTGACCAAGCAAAAACGCGGTTAGGAGAGGGGAGAAGCCCTGGAGTCTCTAAGTGGTGAGATCATTCGGAGGATTGCTTATGCGCCAGTATACGGAGTTAGAAAAAGTTCGTTTGGCAAAAATGGAACGCTTGCGCGCGGCGGGGATTGAGCCCTACCCGACCCGCGCTCAACGCACGCACACGACGGCGGAGGCCAGCGCGGCGTATCAGCCCGGCGCAGATGAACACACGCCACAAGGTGCTTATACGCTCGCCGGACGGTTGCGGTCAATCCGCGTGATGGGCAAAGCCGCCTTCGCGCATATCGAGGATGGCGCGGGCAAATTGCAACTCTATTTCCGCTCCAACGACTTGGGCGCAGAGAAATTTAAAGTGTTTGTGGACTGCTATGACCTCGGCGATTTCATTCAGGCTAGTGGCGGTTTGTTCAAAACCAAAACCGGCGAACTGTCGCTGTGGGTGCAAGACTTCACCCTCCTCGCCAAAGCCATCAGCCCTCTGCCGGCCGCCAAAGAAGAGGAGGTGGACGGGAAGAAAATTGTGCATTCGGCCTTTGACAACGCGGAGGCGCGCTACCGAGAGCGGTATGCAGACCTCGCGGTGAATGCTGAGGTGCGCGAGATTTTTCGGACGCGCGCCAAAGTGGTGGCCGCGCTCCGTAAATTTTTGGATGGGCAAGGTTTTCTCGAAGTCGAGACGCCCATCTTGCAACCGCTGTATGGCGGCGCGGCGGCGCGCCCCTTCACGACGCATCACAACCAACTGCATCAAGACCTGTATCTTCGCATCTCGTTTGAGTTGTATCTCAAACGCCTGCTGGTCGGCGGCTTGGAGCGGGTGTATGAAATTGGGCGCGACTTTCGCAACGAGGGCGTGTCGTTTAAACACAACCCAGAATTCACGCAACTTGAATTTTATTGGGCCTACGCCGATTATGAGCAGGTGATGCAATTGACGGAAGAGATGTTTGCGTTTGTGGCCGATGAGGTGGTGGGCAAACGTGAGATCACCTATCAAGGCCGAATACTCAATCTCAATCCGGGCTGGCCACGCCTGACGATGGCGGAGGCCATTGAAAAATACTCGGGCATTGACATCAACGCCCACCCCACCGCCGAGGCCCTGCGGCAAGCGATGGCGGCTAAAAACATCGGCGCGGACCCGAAGGCGACGCGCGGCAAACTCATCGAAAAACTTTTAGGTGACTGTGTCGAAGAGCATTTACAACAACCGACCTTCATCAAAGACTATCCGCGTGACATCTCACCGCTCGCCAAATCAAAACCGGGCGACCCAACCGTGGTGGAACGCTTTGAAGCGTATGTCGCGGGCTTTGAGTTTTGCAACGCCTTCACCGAGCTCAACGACCCACTGGATCAAGAGGCGCGCTTTGAGGAGATGGGGCGCGATTACACGGCTGAGGACGAAGACCAACACCCCATGGATGAAGACTATCTGCGCGCGATGCGCTATGGGATGCCGCCCAATGGCGGTTTTGGCATGGGCGTAGATCGCCTGACGATGCTCTTCACCGATAAAGCTACGATCCGCGAGGTGTTGCTGTTCCCGCATTTGCGAACGCGCGAGGACTAATGCTATAATTCTTGTAACCATATACTTTACGATGTTAGAGACAAGTCGTCGGGCAATCTTCCAGAGAGCCGCCGGGTGGTGCGAGGCGGCAGACCCACCGCACGATTTCCACTCTCGTTAGCCTACTGACTAACCGTCGTTCTGCGATGAACAGAGCCGGGTTCTCCCGTTATCGAGATCAGTCAACAAGGTGATCAGCACCATCGGTCACGAAAGCAGGTGGCACCACGAGCGGCCCCTCGTCCTGCAAACGGATAAGGGGCCGTCCTGTTTTAAAGGAGGTAGGCTGGCTGATGATACTGATTGCGTTAGTTCTCGGAGGGGTGTTAATCTGCGCCGTAGCGCTCGTTGTGTTGCTCGCGGTCGTGTGGGTGGTGCTAGGCGAACGCCAAGCGCACCAACCCCGCGACTGACTGAGACATTACCCACATCGTTTTTGGATCGAGGTCTCCCATGCTTGACATTACACTCATTCGCACTCAAACCGACCTGATCAAACAGGCTGTCACCCAACGCCAAAACCCAGAACTGGTGGCGACGATTGATGAGGCTCTGGCGCTGGACGTGAAACGTCGTGAACTGCTCAAAGAGGTGGAAACGCTCAAGGCTGAGCGCAACACCGTGAGCAAAGAGATCGGCAAGATGAAAGACGCCGCCGCGCGCGAAGCCAAGATCGCCGAACAAAAGGGGCTGGGTGAGCGCATCACCGCCCTCGACGCGCAAGTGCGCGAGGTAGAAGAGAAGCTCACCGCCGCCCTCAGCGTCTTGCCCAACCTGCCCGATGCGCGCACGCCGCTTGGCAAAGATGAAGCGGAAAACATCGTCCTGCGCACCATAGGCGAACCGAAGACGTTTGACTTCACCCCTCAGCCCCACTGGGATTTGGGGACGAAGCTTGGCATCATTGATTT
>Ga0315912_10001352_pt1 | contig 30833 bp, 29 predicted proteins | sample VfabasoilMG_FD_204469 | JGI IMG/M metagenome (GOLD analysis project Ga0315912, IMG submission 204469) | Garden soil microbial communities collected in Santa Monica, California, United States - V. faba soil | ecosystem: Environmental > Terrestrial > Soil > Garden | place: USA: California...
GCTCGACTCGCGCCCCGCGACTAGCAGGGTGCTGAAAAAGTCTTTTCAGCACCCTGCGTGCTTCTCCGCGCCGGTCAGTCGAGCCAGATCGGTGCGAAGAACCCCCTCTTTGCGAGGGGTTTTCGCACCTCCGCCGCCTCTCGGTCCGCGCGGGCACGGCTTTCGTCGTTGGCAGGGTGCTTTTTCAGCACCCTGCTAGAACCGCGCCATGGCTCTCAAGGACGAGATCAAGACGCGCATGTTCGCCGCGATGAAGGCACAGAAGACGATCGAGAAGGAGATCCTGCGTGTCGCCACCGGCGAGATCACGATGGCCATCGCCCGCGCTCCCAGCGGCGCTTTGTCCGAGGAGGAGACTCAGGCCATCCTGAAGAAGCTGGTCAAGTCGAATCGTGAGGCCCTGGCGGCCGGTCCGGACGCCGAACGCAAAGCCGCGCTCGAGGAGGAGATCGGCATCTTGGAAGGCCTCTTGCCCAAGCGACTCTCGGTGGGCGAGATCGTGGGCCTGCTCGGCGGCGTGGCGTCTCAGATCAAGGCAGCTGCCGGCCCCGGACCCGCCATGGGCGTGGCCATGAAAGCCCTCAAGGCCGCAGGCGCCGAAGTCGACGCCAAGGACGTCGCTGCCGCCATCGGCGAGCTTCGGGGCTGAGGGGGCTCAGCGGCCCGCGTAGAGGCCGGGCTCTTACTCGATGGTCGAGTTCGTCACGCTGATCGGCGTGTCGTCGTGGTTCGAGATCTGCGGGTAGGTCGGATACCAGGAGCCGCCGATGTTGTTCGTGATCGTCGAATCGGTGATGACGATGTTGCCGGTGTGATCGTTGCTGACGAAGAAAATGGCCGAGCCGTAGGCGTTGACTTCGTTGTACTCGATGAGCGACCCGTGGATGCTGAGCGTCATCAGGTTGCCGTCGTTGTAGATGGCGCCGCCGCTTCCACCACCCGGCGTGCCGTCCTGTTGCGGATTACCGCCGTTTCCGATGGCGCGGTTGTAGCTGAAGAGGCTGTTGATGATGGTCCATGAAACGCCGATGCTGCTGATGGCGCCGCCGTTGGAGCACACGTTGCCCAGACCTTCCTCACCGCCAAACGTCGAGTTCACGACGTAGACCGGCTGATCATTGAACTGCTGGAACACACGCAGGGCGCCGCCGCCCACGTCGGGACCAGTGTCGGCGCAGACGTTGTTGAAGAAGCGCGAATTGACCACCTTGAAGCGGCCTCCGCTGGCGTAAATGGCGCCTCCCTCGGGCTCCACCTCGTTCTTGGCGCTGCCGTCGATCATGGTGATGTTCTGCACCGTGAGCTCGGGGTGATCTTGGTTGTCGCAGTTGGGCGTCGTCCACACTTGGTCTTCGTCGCAAGTGTTCATGTAGAGAATGCGACGGGCTCCCATGCCGCTCAGCGTGATCAGGCCTCCGCCGTCGATCACGATCTGGGGCCCCGTGTCGTTGAACACCTTCGCCGTCTCCTCCATCATGATGGTGACCGGCTCCGGGCCGCAGTCGAAGGTGATGACACCACCCTCTGCCACCGCGTCCACGACTTCGGCACTGGTGCAGCTCTCCGCACTCCCGTCGCCCACCACGCGATCGGGCTCGGAGCTATCCTCGGGCGCGCCGTCGGCCGGGATGTCCGCCCCGCCCTCGTGACCCGCGGGAGGACCGTCCTCCGGATCGGTCAATGGGTTATCGACCGGCACGCTGCCCCCAGAGCCCGAGCAGCCCAGGGTCAAAGCCCCGAGCAGAACACCCGCCACACCGACCCTCACCATCATCGCTGGATTCCTCCCAATCAGCCCCCAGCGTACCACGGACCCGTCAGTTCGAGGTCAATTGAGCTGGCCGCGCCCGGCTGGGCCTGGCCTGTCCGGGCCAGGCGGGCCATAAATCGCATCCCAGTTCGTGCGGTAGGCGTCGCTCGAGACGCGGGCAGGCCCTGCGTGGCCCAGACGACGGCCTGCGCCTCCGCTCAGCTGGTCGAGTTCTTCGCGCGAGAGCTGTGTTTCGACGTCGCAGACGCGCGGCATCCCGGCGCGGGGCTTGAGCTTCACGATGTCGCCGGCCAGCGGCTTTCCCTCTTGAATCGGGCGCAGCTCGCCCAGCTCCAACCCCTGCTCGCGCGCCCGCAGCACGCGCAGACCCTTCTGATCGTCCGTGGGACCGTGAATGACGACGACGTCCGGCTGCGCAGTGCTGTTGCCCGCTGCTTCCGCGCTGGCAGCGGCAGACTCAGGGGGGGCCTTCGCGGCTGGTCGTGGCGAAGACGCCGGGGTCTCCACGCCGCACGTCGACGGGCTTTTCGGTGTGCGCGGTCCGTCGGATTGACTCATCGCTGAGCCAACATTCTAGCAGGGCGGAGGCCTCGGGCACCCCTCGCCTGAAAAGGAGCTTCAGAGTCCCAGTGCCGCGCCATGCACCCACCCCTCACGGCCCTGAGCATCGTACTTGACCCGATACCAGTCCCCCTGACGCCCCGTCACGATCACTTCGGAGCCCGAGAGGAGTCGCGACAACACCTCGCCGCCTTGCGCCGGCTCCTTGCGAATCAGCGCAGTCTGCCAGCGCACGGTGCCCTTCCCGCTCGCGGGTGTGACCTCGCTGTGTGCAGCAACGACGTCCTCCGGTGTCTTGAACTCGAGCACGTAGAAGACGGTGTAGCTGGCGTGGGCGCCCTTCACGCTGGCCGTGGAAAGGAGCGAAACGCCTTCTTCCGCGCAACGCAGGACCTCCTTGGTGACGCTGGCCGGGAGGCTCGTGCTGCGTCCGCTCTGGACCTTGCCGACCTTTCCCTTGGCGAGGTCGAGCTCGAGCCCCAAGGAGAGCGTGCCAAACGCTCCGCTCGCCGCAGGGCAACCGGTCAGCGCCAGCAGCGTCGGATGCAGCAGGGTGTCGACTTCCAGCGTGCCGCAGCTGCTCACGGTCTTTCCGTCCTTGTCGCGGCAGCTGGTGATTTTAGCTGGTCCAATCGCCACGCGTTCCTTGGGAGTGAGCTCTCGCGGCGGAGCTTCCAGAGCCGCGGCCGGGGCTGCACGCGGATCGCTGGCTTCGGCGGGCACCGAGTGCTCGACGGGAGGCTCGGGCACCAGGCTCACGCCGGCTAGTCGCGGCCAGACCACACCGATGCCGAAGCCGAGCAGCGCGATGATGCCCACGCGATGCAGCGGCTGACCTTCGATGCTTTCGATGCGGGGCAGGCGACCGCGTTTGGGGGGAGCTGCTTCGGCGGAGCTCTTCGGCTTCTGCCGAACGTTCACGGGCTTTCTCCGGCCGCGGCCGGCCGTGTTCTCCGCACGGCTGCCGCCGGCTGTGGAGGGATGCCCGTCCCGCGTCGCAAGCCGGGTCCAGCGCCGCGAGCCGAGACCAAGATCTCCGCTACCGGACCGCGCGCATCGGCCTTGGAATTGATGTTGCGGCGTGCCGGAACGGTCTTGATGTCGAAGCCCCGAAAGAGCTTCCTGGTCAGTGCAACGTCGGAATTGGAGAGCAGCGCTGCGACGCCGCGCCGGCCCAGGTCGTGGAACACCTCGGCCAAACGGGCCTGCTCGTCCGCGCCGAACGGAAGCTTGTGGTACTCGGCAAAGCGCGCCGTGGCGGACACCGGGGCATAGGGTGGATCGAAGTAGACGGCATCGCCCCGCTTCGCCGACTCGAGCACGTGGGCGAAGTCGGTCACCACGAGCTCCACACCCGCGAGCGCACGACAGACGGCCCGCAGACGACCTTCGTCGCAGATGTTCGGCGCATCGTAGCGCCCGAAGGGTACGTTGAACTTTCCCGCACGGTTGACCCGGTAGAGGCCATTGTAGCCCGCGCGGTTCAGGTAGATCATGCGCGCGGCTCGACGGGCCGCCTTGCGCGGAGCCGAGGCTCGGATGCGATAGTAGTCCGCTTCGGAGTAAGGCAAGTTCGAAAGCTCGCCCAGCACCGCGTCCACGTCGTCACGCACCGCCACGTAGGTCTCGATGAGCTCGCTGTTCTGGTCCGACAGCACCGCCCGACGAAAGCGCCGCTCGGCCGCCAGCGCAAAGAAGATCGCCCCACCGCCGACGAACGGCTCGTAGTAGGTCTCGATCACCGGGGGCAGGCGCTCGAGGATGACGCCCTCCAACTGCCGTTTGCCACCTGCCCATTTCAAAAGGGGGGTGGCACGGTCCGGCTCGGCGTCGCTCGTTCGGCGCGGCATGGCCAGTTCCGGTGTAGTCAAAGGCCGGACGGTGGTCCAGTTTTCGGCAGAAGTTCACAGGGTGCAGAAAAGAGCCTGCTTGCAAGCAACGACCCCGCTACGCCCGTGCCAGATCGATCGACAGGCGCTCCATCATCTTCTGGAGCCCAAAACGACTGACGCCCAGCGCCTGGGCCGCGCGGGTGCGGTTGCCCCGATGCTGCTCGAGCGCTTCGAGCACCAAGGTTCGTTCCAGCGCGCTCACTTTGTCCTTGAGCGACTGCGGCTCGGGGCCCGTCGAAAGCTCGCGCAAAGCCGGGCTGAGGTCGGTCAGCGTGAGCTCGAGGCCTCCCAGGAGCAGCATGCGTCTGACCTCGTTCTCGAGCTGGCGCACGTTGCCTGGCCAGCCGTAGGTGCGGAAGCGCTCGCGCACGGCTCGGGACACCTTGCGTTCCTGGCTCGCATCGTGCAGCCGCACGAAGTGGTCGAGCAAGGTGTCGATGTCCTCGCTGCGCTCGCGCAGTGGCGGCAAGGCCAGCGGCACGACGCTCAAGCGGTAGTATAGATCCTCGCGGAAAGTGCCCTTGGCCACCATGTCGCGGAGGTCGCGGTGGGTCGCTGCGATGACCCGGACGTCGACCTTGCGCGACCGGGGCGCGCCCACTGCGCGCACTTCCCCGTCCTCCAGCACGCGCAAGAGCTTGGCTTGCATCGACAGGCTCATTTCGCCGATTTCGTCCAAGAAGAGCGTGCCTGAATCGGCCAGCTCGAAGAGCCCGGCCTGGTCGCGACTGGCGCCAGTGAACGCCCCACGCCGGTGACCGAACAGCGTCGATTCGAGCAGCGCCTCGGGTACGGCCGAGCAGTTCTCGGCCAGAAACGGTCGCGCCTTGCGAGCACCGCTCTTGACGATCGCGCGGGCGATCAGCTCCTTGCCGGTGCCGGACTCGCCGCTGATCAGGACCACCACGTCCGACTGCGCCACCCGATCGACCTGCGACAGCACGCGCGTCATCGCCGCGCCGCGGCCGACGATCTCCGAATAGTCGCCGCGCAAGTGAACGCTGCGCCGCGCCTCGGAAAGCTGCCGCGCCGCCAGCTCGAGCTCGGTCTGCGTCGCCGAGAGCTCGCTCGACAAGCGCTGCTCGGCGCGCCGCGCGCGCCGAACGGCGCGCCGCAGATCCAAGCGGTCGCGCTCCTCGGAAACGGCGAGCGCCGTCAGCGTGCCAATCAGTTGCGCGAAGGAGAGCTCGCGCGGGCCGAATGCACCGGTGCGCAGCCGGTCATCGAGGTAGGCAACGCCCAGCTTACGACCATGGGCGGCGAGCGGCACCGCGAGCACGCTGCGCAATTCCAAGAGCGCCACGCTGCGCTGTAAGCCCCCGAGGTCGCGCTCTGCGTCGACGGCGACGACCGGGCGCCCTTCGCGCAAGGCGCGCTCCGCCATCGAGCGGCTGAGCTCGAGCTGATCGCTGCTCAGGTCCTGGCGCCTTATGTTGCGCGCAGCGCGAACGGAGAGCCGACCCTCGGGCGCGACGAGCAAGATGAGCCCGCGCTCGACGCCGGTCCAGAGCAGCAAGAGGTCGAGCGAATGCCGGAGCAAGTCGCGCAGGCCACTACGCTGGCTGAACGTGCGCAGGAGGGCCTCGACGTCGGCCAGCTGCGCGGGGTCGAAATGCTCCCCCGAGATGGCCATCACCCCCTTGACCCAGTCGAGGTCGAGCACGCGATCGGAGAACTCGGGCCCCGCCCCGGCCACCGCGCGCGTCGACAGCTCGCGCAGCCTGGCCGACAGCGCGCGGGCGACTTCGACGCGCCCAGCGGTCAAGGCCAGCTTCTGCCCCGACGCGAGCGCAGGACCGAGCACCATGGGCGCCGGCACCTCGGCGGAGAGGCCGAGCAGCTTGCCGAGCACCAGATCGACCTCGCTCGGCGGCTGGGTCCCGCTGGGAGCCAAAGACAGCGTGAGCGCCCGCGCGCCCCACCATTCGATGCGCGGCTCGAGCTCCGCCACTTCGCTCGCAAGGGCGTCCCCATCCACCGCCGAAGTCCCGGCGCTCGAAAGCACACGGGCTGCCGCACGCAGTCGATCGGCAGCCGAACCAGACGCGAGGAGATGGTTTGCTCGCTCTGCGGCTGCCAGCCGACCCTCGATCGGACCCGCGTCGGCTAGGCACAGCCAGAGGTACGCCTCGCAGCGAACGTCCGCGCTACTCTCGGCCAGCGAAAGCCCACGGGAAGCCCGCTCCAGGAGACCGAGCTCGTCCTTGACGAAGGCGAGGACCGACGCCTGACCGAGCACCGCACGCGCACCTCCCGCCGGCCGACCGATCGCCTCGAAAACGAGCTCTGCCCGCTCCGCCGCCTGCATGGCCCGACCGAGCTCGCCTGCATCGCTCGCCGCCGAAGCCAAGCCAGTAGCGTAGACGCCTTCCTCCAGGAGCGCTCCGCATTGCCGCGCCCGATCGACCGCCGTGGTGAAGGCGTCCGCAGCCAGGACCGCCTCTCCCGCCTGGTGCAGTACGAGGCCTCGCATGTTGTCCAGCCGCGCCCGCTCCTCGTCCCCGCGCGCGAAGAGGGCACCACGGCCGACCTCTTCGCGCGCTCGTTCGAGCTCACCCTGCGCCAAGAGCGCCAGGGCGCGGACCTCGGCGGATGCCGCTTCCACGCCCGGCTCCGGCAGCAGCTCGAGCGCCCGCGCGGCTTGGCCGCCATCGACGGCATGCCGGCCGCGCAGCGCCTGCACTCTTGCCCGTTGGTCCGGACTGAGCGTGCGCCGGCCGAGCTCGAGCAGCACCTGCTCGGCCCGAGGCCAGTCGTGCCGACGACGCTCGATGTCCGCGCTCAAGAGCAGCGCCTCCACGTCGTCCGGAAAACGTTCGAGCAAGGACAGCGCGCGGTAGAGCTCTCCTCGCCGCCTGAGCACGCGTGCCGTGGCCAAAGCGAGGTCGACGCGCAGGTCGGTCAGTCCTTCGATTGCGGAAAGCACCACCTCATCCACCGGCGAGTCCTGGAGCAGGAGCGCGCACTCCACTGCGTCCTTCGGTGGCCCTGGTTCGCCGATCTGCCGCGTCGCCGTGCGCAGCCGCGACCAGGGCACGCAACCGAACGTGCTGCCACGACCGAGCTCGAGCAGGCGCGCGCAGAGCTCGTCGTCGCTCGCTCCCGAGACCTCCAGCTGCGCGGCATGGGGACCGAGCACGCGACTGATCAGCCGCCTGCGCTCGTGCGCCGTGACATCCCCCAGCGGCTCGGGCAGGGCGACGTTCTGAGGAGCCCCGGCGATTCCACACGTGCGCTCGAAGCCGAGCAGGTCGACGAAAGCGGTCAGCCATCCGCCGCACTCGCCCAGAGCGAGCACCTGCGGCGCCTCGCTGGCGACGGCGCGCCGCACCCGATCCTCGCGCACGCCCAGGTAGGCTGCGCGCAGCCGGAAGCGCCTGCGCGCTTCCTCCTCCCGAGACGACAGGGGCAGCTGGCGCAGGAGCCAGCCGAGCTCGGGCCGCCGATCCGCGGGCAGCGTCAGATAGGGGCGGAGCCAGCCGGCCAGCGGCGGCAGACTGGCCAGGGCCGCACGCCCGGGATCGCCCTTTCCCCTGAGCGCCGGATCCAAGAGCTCGGCCACCGTGAGCGCGAGCGCAAAGGCGTCGCGCCCCGCGGCTGCTGCCCGACTCGCTCCGAGAGCGCTCGGGTCCAGGTAGGCGGGCGTTCCACCGAGCAGTGCTCCGTCCCTCCCAGCGGCCAGCCCGAAGTCGAGCAACGTCACCCTCCCGTCCGGCCTCCGTACGAGGTGCTCGGGCTTGATGTCGCCGTGTGACAGACCGAGGCGCGCGAGCTCCTCGAGCGTGCTCCCCACCGAGCTCAAGGCCTCGACTGCCAGCCGCTCCGGGGCGACAGCCGCCTCGAGCAGTGGCTCGCCCCGAACGCGCTCGACCAAGAGCGCCGGCTGCCCGTCAACCAAGCCCACCCCAAGGAGCTCCGGCGCCCCGTAGCCACCCGACCAGAAGAGCGCGAGCGCCTCGCGCCCGAGTCCCGCTTCGCTCCCGGGCAGGGCACGCTTGAGAACCAGGTCCGAGCCCACCGCCCACACCTGCCCGCCGCCCCCTTCTCCCAGGAGCTCGCCCCGCTCCAGCGCGGCCCAGCGCTCCGCCCGGACCCAGCGGGGCCTGGAGGAAGGCCCCGCCGCCCCGTCTGCGCGGGGTGACAACTGAGTTGTCAGCGCCGTCGGGTCCTCCATCGGCGTATTTTCTGCTGCTTTATCCCAAAGTGTCAACCAAGTTCTTGGCCCCGGCCGGGGGCGCTTCCCCAATGCCGAAGGCACCGCCGCCGCGGGGCGGGTCGCCCCGTCTCGCCGACGGGGCCCGCCTCCCTACCGTCAGGCCCAGCTGATGGGTCGGAGAGCAGATGCCCACGCCACGAGCTCGGCGATGAAGGCGCGGACGTGCGCCGGCAACAGGTCCCGCTCGGGGTGCACGAGCGCCAGTCGATTCGGGAGCGCGCCTACCCTCGGCGCTGGGCGATCAGCGGCCGAGCGCTTCGGCGCGGTTCACGATGCGCGGGGTGATGAAGATCACGAGCTCGCCACGCGTATCGGTGGCGCGACGGCGCTGGAAGAGAACACCCAAGATGGGGATGTCGCCGAAGAACGGGACCTGGTCCAAGTTGCGACCGGTGTTCCGCGTGAAGATGCCGCCGATCACGGCCGTGTGCCCGTCCATCACCAGCAGCTCGGTCTCGGCCTCGCGCTTGAGAATGGTCGGATCGCCGCGCGCCGACGTCTGGTTGAAGTCGGGCTCGTCGCGGTTGATCTTCACGTGCATCTGTACGCTGCCATCCGCGGTTACGTGAGGCTTGACCAGGAGCTGGAGCTTGGCTTCCTGGAACGTGGTCTGTACGCCCTGCGCAGACACCTGCGAGAACGGGATCAGGGTGCCCTGGGCGATGCGTGCCTCCAGGTTGTCCAGAGTCAGGATGCGAGGCGACGACAGGATGCGCAGCATGCCGCTCGATTCAGCCGCCGACAGACGAACGTTCAGGTTCACGTTGTTGTCGATGGACCCGAAAGTCAGACCGAGCGCGCCACCTTGCCCGGTACCGACGGCGGCTGGCATGTTCACCGCGAAATTGGGCACCGCCACCGTCTGGGCGAAGGGACTCAAGCCCTGCGTGGGCGTCTGGCCGTCGCTAGCACCACCAGCGACGCCAATCGAGTTGGGGAAGAACAGGCCGGTGGGGTTGGCCGTGGTGGGAGACATCGTACCCGATCCACCCCACTGGATGCCGACGTCCTTGAGGTAGCGGCTCGTGGCTTCCACGATACGTGCTTCCACCAAGACTTGCGGCGTCTGCGTGTCGAGCGCCCGCACCAGCTCTTCCACCTGGTCGAGCGCAGCACTCACGTCACGCGCGATGATCGTGTTCGTGCGTTCGTCGATGGCGATCGAGCCGCGGGTCGAAAGCAGCACTCTCACCCGATCGGCCAGCTCCGGCGCACCGGCGTAGCTCACCGGAATCAATCGTGTTTCGATGGGAGCCAGCCTGACCGCGATCTTGCGACGCTCCATCTCGAGCTCGCGCTCGCGCTGCAGCTGATCGAGCGGAGCCACGCGGATCATGTTGCCCTGCTCGACCATGCCGAGCTTCTTGGACTGCAGGATGACCGCTAGGGCCTGATCCCAGGGCACGTTGCGCAGGCGGATGGTGACACTGCCGCGCACGTCGTCGGCGACGACGATGTTGCGCCGTGAAACGTCACCGATCAGACGCAGAACGTTGTGGATGTCGGCATCCTTGAGGTCGAGGTCGATGCGGCGACCCGTATAGCCACCCCGCTCCTGACCCAGCACCGCGGGCCCGAACGCGGCCACCTCCTCGGATTCCTGAGCAGTCGCCTGGAGCATCAGGCCCTGTCCGGTCGTAATCTCGGGCAGACCTTGGGTGTCGTCTTCCACGTAGATCGTGCGCGACTTGCGCGCTACCTGGCCGTCCTTGCCCAGGCCCGTCATCGTCGACGGCAGCGTTCCCGGCTCGTAGAACGTCCACACCAGGCGATTGCCGCGACGCTCGACGGAGCTCGACAGCCGTGGGTCGCGTTCCACCTCGATGATGACGTCGCGTCCCTCGGCCAAGGTGGCCACACTCGCCACGTCCCCGCCCATGGTCGCCACGTCGAGCTTGCGCTCGAGCGCGCTCGGAACGCGCACGTCGCGTACGATGAGCCGCGAGCGCCCTTTGCTGGCGTCTTCGCTGCGGAACGAGGCTCGCCCGTCGAGGTCGATCTCGATCACTTCGATGCGCGCCTCTTTACGGTAGCGAACGTCCGTGACGCTCGCGGCGGAAACCTGCTTCTCGGTCGCCTTGACGGCCTGCTCGAGCTTGGCCGTTAGCGGCGACAGGGCCTCCAGCGGGCCTTCGTGAAAGGCGATAGTCAGGTAGCCGTCGCCAGCCTGAATCGAGTAGCTCGCCTCGCTCTGGAGCGTCACCGTGATGCGAGCCGTGGACTGCCCATCTGCCCGAAATGTCTGAGAAAGCACGCCGGCAACGACGCCCACGCCCTCGGTCAGCGCCGCCGGCGCGCCCTTGAGCGCGGCCCCGGCGATGTCCACGATCAGCCGCTTCTGCGCCTTGTCGACGCGGGCGGCGTAGTTCGGCAGGCCGCTGGTTTCGATGGTCAGAGTCCCGAGACCCGTCTGGCCCTCGACCAGGCGCACGTCGCTCACCGCGAGCGGTTCGGCGGCTTGGGCCGAAAAGGAGGCGCAAAAGAGCAAGGATGCCAGGACCAGTGGCGTTATCGGACGGGACATCTGGGTGTAGACGGGGCGCATCAGGCGGCTCCAGCTGGCAGGACTGCTCGAGGTTCAGGAACTTCCGACAAACCCTACTTTGCGCCACTCGAAAGGAACAAATTCCTAACAAGATCTCGCGATCACGGGGCCGCTCCGCCGCCCTTCCCAGCCAAGGAACGGTTAGCCGTGCCCCGAGCGCGTCCGGAGCGCCTCCAGAGCTGCTTCCCAGAGCCGGAAACCGGCTGGCTCACTGGCCCTTGGGCGGCGGCGTCGTCGAGCGGCCGCGCGCGGCGTCGGCGGCCTCCATCGAGGCCAGCCGCTCCTTCAGCTCGTCGAGCTGCGAGCGCACGTCCTCCTCGCTGCTCTGACCCGGCTGCTTGACCGACATTTCGTCGGTGCGCAGGGGGATCACGCGGCTCGCGCTCGGAACGTCGGGGTTGGACGGATCGTCGCGGACCAGGACCAGGTCGCCATCGCGGATGCGATCGACACGCCAGTTGACCTCGTAGGCAGCGCCCACGCCGCCACTCGGCTGCACCACCTGCGCGCGACCGATGAACTGCCCCCGCGTCACCACGTGACCCAGGCCCACCGGATCGATCAGCATCGCCAGCTCCGGCGCCGAACCCGTAACCAGACCCACCAGTTTCAGCTCTTCGATCGCGTACTCTTCGAGCACGACGTCGCGCTGCGACTTCACCGTGCCGCGAGCCTCCTCCAGGAAGAACCTGGCAAAGCTGCGAAACGGATCGCGACTGCGCTCGGATTCGACGAACGCCGCCTCCTGGAAGTCGACCACGGGCGGCACTTCTGGCTTGGCTGCCTCGGCCGAGGCTACCGCGCGCGGCGTCTCGCCGCCGCCCGGTGCGGTGACCACTTGGTCCTCGGCGCAGCCGAAAACGCCCAGGAGCAGGAGCAAGGCGGAGCCTGCGTGGAGAGAGCGCATGGTCAGCCTCCCCCTCCAGGTGCCCTGCGGTCCTGGCCCGCAGTCGTGGCCGGAGCCTCATCGAGCGCTCGAAACGCGGTAGCGAGACCCTCGACGCTCAGATAGACGTCCTGGTCGACCACGCGGGGCTGCGAGAGCTTGATGTTCTCCATGTTCATGATGCGGTCGCTCTGTCCGATGCCGTAGAAGAACTTGGCGATCTGGTGGAAGCGACCATCGAGCTCGATGGTCATTGGCACGCGCGCGTAGTACTGCTCTTTGACTTCGGGTTGCGGCGACCAGGCAATGAGATCCACGCCCGTCGAGTTGGCCACAGCCTGCACGGCCGAGAGGAAGGCCGGATATTCCGTGTTGGACGGCAGGATCTTGTTGAGCTCGCGCTCGCGCTCGCGCCTACGGGCCAGCTCTTCCAGGTCCTTCTGGTAGGCCTGCTCGGCCTGCTTGGCGGCCGTGAGCTCGCTTTCGAGCCCCATGCGAGATGCCTTGGTCGTCTCGATCTGGCCCGCGATGTCGCTGTAGAAAAGCACGTAGTAGGCCAGACCGAACAGCAAGAGCAGGCCGATGGTGATGCCGATGCGGGCTGGCATGGGCAAGCGGGCAAGCATGGTGTCGGCCATCAGTATTTCACCTCTGCTTCGAGGGCCCAGCTGACCACCGGGATGCCGGTGTCTCCGTCGCTTCCTGCCTTGGCCGGCAGCAGGCGGATCTTGTCGAAGTAGTCGGAGAGATTCATGCGCTTGGCCAGCTCGGACACGTCCTCGGCATCGCGAGCAATGCCGCTGATGTGCAGGAGCCGCGTCTCCTCGACGTACTGGGTGATCCAGAGACGCCGGGGGTCCCAGGACGGGTTGTAGAGTGCCAGCGGATTGTCACGGCGGACCTTGGCCAGCTCCTCGGGATCGATGGAGGGCCCCATGCCCGGCGTGAGCAGGCGGGCGAACTCGAGCAGCACCGCCGTCGGGCCCGTGCGAGCACTCTGCAACTTGGCGATGGCATCCTCCCGGGCCCGCATGCGCTCGAGCTCGCCGATCACGTTCTTGTGATTGGCGACAGCGGCCTTGGATGCGTCGATTTTCGCCTGAATTTCCTGGTTTTGCTTGACCTCTTCGGCCAGCTCCGACTCCTTCATGCCGTGCAGCACGAAGAGCAGGACGATCTCCACCAGGAGGGCACCGAAGGCGAGCAGCACCCAGAGCTCGCTCGAGCTGCCGGACTCCACGCGCCGCCGCTTCTGCGGCAGGAGGTTGATGCGAATCATGCGCGCACCTCCCGCTCCCGACGCAAGGACAGGCCGAGCGCCACGGACAGCTCGAGGGCGTGTCGCGCCAGAAGATCGCCACTCACGTCGCGACCGACGGAGGTGATGCCTTCGGTGGGGACCCAGGTCTCGACCGGAATGCGCGAGCGTTGCTCGATGGCCTGAGCGAGGGGGGGCAAGCCCGCGCTGCCACCGGTCACGAAAATGCGGCTGATGTTGCTATCGCCGCCCGTCGCCATGAAAAAGTCGAGGCTGCGCTGGATTTCGGCAGCGATGGAGTCGCACGAGCCTTCGATGATCTCGGCGACCTGTGCCGGCACGATGCCGTCGTAGCGATCGCCCCCGACCTTGTAGGCTTCTGCCTGCTCACGCGGCACGCCCAAGGTGCGCTGAATCTCGTCGGTGACGGCGTTGCCGCCGTTGGCGATTTCACGGGAAAAAGCGCTGATGCCGCCCGAAATGACGTTCAAGCTGGAAACGCTGGCACCGACGTTGATGATGGCCACCGTCTGCAGCGGGTCGAGACCACGGGTGAACTCGAACAGGTTCTGCACGCAGAAAGCGTCGATGTCGCAGACCAACGGCTTCAGCTTCGCGGAACGCACGACCTGCGCGTAGTCCTCGATCTGGTCCTTCTTGGCTGCGACCAGCAGCACTTCCATTTGCCCGTCGTCAGGGCTGCGCCGCAGGACCTGGTGGTCGATCTGCACGTCCTTGATGTCGAAGGGGATGTGCTGCTCGGCCTCCCACTGGATCTGTTCGCGCAGCTCGTCGTCCGTCATCAGGGGGACGGTGATCTTGCGAATGATGGCAGCCTGGCCGGAAACGCTGATCGCGACGTCCCGGGAACGGAACTTGAAGTCCTTGAAAACGGCCTGCAGCGCTTCGCTGACGGCGGCGGCGTCCATCACCTGGCCATCCACGATCATCTGCGGCGCGAGCGGCATGAAGCCAAAACGCACCAGTTGCAGCCCTTTGCGCCCGGGCTTCAGCTCGCACACCTTGATGGAGGTGGATCCGATATCCACCCCGACGAGGTTTTTTCCTTCTCCCATGGCGCCTTGATCTCGTGTCTCGCCCGAGGACCTTCTCCCGCTGTCCGAGGGAGATCGCTCGTCGAGACCCGATCCTCGCACCCCGGGGCGCCGGGAGCCAAGAAATCCACCTGCTTGCCCGAGTCCCTGCGCCGATCGCGGCCCCTCTGGGTGAGGGCCGCATCGGCTACGGGTCGCCTCCGCCCTGCTAGTGGCTCATGTTGCTTGTTTCGCGGCCTTCGGCCGCGGTGCCGCCTTCGGCGGCGGCGCGCTAGGTGGTCCGGCGCTCCAGGTGCGCGAGGGTTTCCGCGTGCTCGGTGAAGGGGAAGTATGGATAGCCGCGCAGCGAAACCAGCCGCATTGGGCCGCTTGCGAGCTGGGCCAGGTCTCGTTCCAGTGAGTCGAGGCCACAGCTGAGGTAGAGCAGCTGGGCCGCAGCGCCACCGGCCAGCGCGGCAAGCAGGGGTGCGTCGAGTCCCTTGCGGGGCGGATCCACGATGGCTGTGGCTGAGCGCCCTACATCAGCAAGCAAGGACACTGCCTCGGCGGCGGGGCCAGGCAGCACGCTCGCGTCGTGGTCCGGTAACGCAGCCAAGCCGAGCTCGAGCCCTGCCAAGGAGCCAGGCCCCACCTCGTTGAAGACGATGCGGCTGCCTCGAGCCGCCAGGCCAAGGCCAATCGTGCCCACCCCGGCGTAGAACTCCACCAAGGGCTCGCTCCCGATGCGAGCATGGATGTCGGCCACGGCTCGGTCGTGCTCGACCGGGTTCGCCTGGCCGAAGGCGCCGGGCGGGAAGAACGTGCGCGCCCCGCCGCACAGGTCCTCGATCGCCTCCGGCCCGAAAATGTGCCGAAAATGCGGCCCAAGCAGGGTGTTCGAGCGCTCCGGCTGGAAGTTGAGCCACAAGCTGTGCACCGCCGGGTGACCCGAGAGCTCTGCGCACAGCTCGATGGCAGGCCCGAGCTCTACCTCCCGGGCATCGGGCCTCTTGCAGAGGACGAGAACCACCTGCACCTGCCCGCTCCCGCGCTCCACGGCAAGCTGGACCGTGCGCAAGAGCCCGCTGTGATGGGTCTCGTCGTAAGGCGCGAGCGCGATGCGGCCTGCCACTTCGAGCAGCTCCCGGAGCACTTCCTCGATCGCGGCGTGATGCAAGGGGCAATCTGGAATGTGGACCAAGCGATGGCTCCCTTCCTCGAAGATGCCCACACGCGGGGCGCCCGGCGCCCCTCGCACCGACAGGCGCACGCGATGGCGGTAGCCAAAGCCGATGCTTTCGGAAAACACAGGGGGCGGGGCACCCGCGCGCGCAGCCAGGCTGGCCAGCCGCTCACGCGCCTGCGGGAAAATGGCGCGCTCACCGTAGCGCGGACAGCCCGGGCAGGCTGGCTGGTGCCGGCAGCGCAAGGCGAGCGAGCTCAGGGGAAAATGCCCCGCTGCTCGTAGGCGGTGATCAGCCGCTCGAGCGCGACGGCGTAGCAGGCGACACGCAGAGAGCAGCCGTGGCGGCGCGCCATGTCGTACATGGTGGAGGCGCCACTCCGCATTGCACTCTCCAGCTTTTCGTCGACCTCGGCCAAGGTCCAGGTTTCGCTGCGGCGATTCTGCACCCACTCGTAGTAGCTCACCGTGACGCCTCCCGCGTTGGCGAACACGTCGGGCAAGATCTCGATGCCGCGCTGGAGCAGGATGCGCTCGCCGTCCGGGTGACAGGGGCCGTTGGCGCCTTCGGCTACCAGCCGCACCTGCAGGGCCTGCGCTTCCTTCACGCCCACCTGGTTCTCGAGCGCGGCCGGGACGAACAGGTCGGCGGGGACGCCGAAAAACTCTTCGGCGCTGATGGCTTGCCCGTTCGGGTAGCCGGCGATCGATCCATGCTGGCGCACGTACGCCTGCAAGCGGTGCGCATTGAACCCTTCCGGCGTGTAGAGGTAACCGGTGTGGTCGCCCACGCCGACGAGCGACACGCCGAGGTGGCTCAAGAGTACGGCCGTGTGGCTGCCCACGTTGCCAAAACCCTGGACGATCAGCTTCTTGCCCTGAAGCTCGAAGCCGCTGCGCTGAGCCCAATCCACGATGGCATGCACGACGCCCTGTCCCGTGGCTTTCGTGCGGCCGAGCGTCCCTCCGCTGGCCACCGGTTTGCCCGTCACCACCCCGCGATTGGCCTGGCGATTCACCATGCCAATCGTGTTCATGTACGTGTCCATCGCCCACGCCATGTGCTGCTCGGAAGAGCCGACGTCGGGTGCGGGAATGTCGTAGTCAGGGCCGATGTTGCTAGCGAGCGCGTGAATGAAGCGCCGTGTGATGCGCTGGTTCTCTTCCGCCGAGTACTCGAGCGGGTTGTATTTGATGCCGCCCTTGGCGCCACCGAAGGGCACGCCGATCAGCGCACACTTCCAGGTCATCATCGCGGCCAGCGCTTTGAAGTCGTCGAGCGATGCAGCGGGGTGAAAGCGAAGCCCCCCCTTGAACGGCCCGAGGATGTTGTTGTGCTGGATGCGATAGCCCTTGAAGTGCCGGTAGGTGCCGTCATCCATGCGCACCGGGAAATGCACGATGATCTCGTTCTTCGGCTGGCTGAGGATGCTGACCAGGTACTCGGGCAGGTGCACCAAACGCGCCGCCTCGTCCAAGTACGACTGAATCACCTCGAAGAACTGGAACTCGGGGGCTCCCCGCTCTCCCTTCTCGTATTCCATGCGCGCGGGGATCAAGGACGAATTGGGGGGTGCGCTCTCGGATGGCTTGTTCACGGCGGGAGCCATCTTCTCACCCGTCTTCGCGAGCGACCAGCCCCGTCGGGCCGACCTTCAGGCGAACCAGAGCCGATAGAGGTAGACGAAAGCACCCACGACCAAGAGGGCGTCGATGCGGTCGAGCATGCCGCCGTGGCCGGGCAGGAGGGATCCCGAGTCCTTGACCCCGGTCGAGCGCTTGATCAGGGACTCGGCCAGGTCGCCGATCTGGCCCAAGAGTGCGCCCAAGACGCCCAAGCAGAGCGCGTGCACGATGGAAAGCTCCGGCAGGTAGGAAAGGCTGGCTCCCAGTGCGGACAGGCTGGAAAACAGCACCGAACCAAGCAGCCCCTCGACGGTCTTCTTCGGGCTCACGGCCTCGTACAGCTTGGTCCGACCTGCGAGCCTGCCCAGTGTGTAGCCGCCGGTGTCTCCCATCCAAGCGATGGTGAGCGTCAGGAACACCCACCACGAACCGCCGACCGAGTCACTGCGCAGCAGGGCCAACGCACCCAAGCTGAGCCCCACGTAGACGCAGGTGGCCACGCCCCCCATCAACCGCAAGGCCGCCGTCTCGAGGGCACCGAGCCGCGCGAGCGGCAAGAAAACCATGCAGAAAACGATGCCGATCACCGCGGTGAAAAACAGCCTTGGGTCGTCTTGGCCAAGGTAGGTGCAGGCCACCAGAGCTCCCGTGAGCACAGCACCGACCGACCGCGACCAGCGGTCGTCCGGGTGGGTCATCGCCAAGAGCTCCAAGGCCGCTTGCGCTCCCGCCACGCTCACCAGGCAGGCAAATCCCCACGCCGGCCCCGCGAAGAGCAGGAGCAAAAGCAGCGGGCCGAGGACGGCGACTGTCAGCAGCCGAACGCTGAGATTGCTCGGCTTGGGTTCTGCGGCCACCTCGGGCGTTTGGCTACCAGGCGCCTCAGCGCGAGACAAGGGTCTGGCGCGGTGACTTGAAAGCTCCCTGCCTCGTGGCGAGCAATTTCTGCGTGCCGCGGGAGCGGTGTGCCCCTCCACGGTGAGCGACGTGACGAGACCGAGATCGCGAGGCTCCTGTGTTCAGAAGAACTTGTCAGCGAAGGGCTTGCTAGCGAGATGCGAGACGCAGCAGAAAAGTGCGCCAACGAACACCTACTCCGCTCCACGATGAGTGAGAAGTTGCTCCCGTCCCCCTGCTTCGGAGACGAGTTTCAACCAGCGACCAATCTCACCGCGCCGAGATTCGATACAGGACCCGCTTCAAGAGTGTATTCCGAAAGCGGTCCTCTGCGTCTTCCGACTGCTCGTTCTTGGCAACTTGTTCGTTCAATGCGCGAAGAAGCTCCGGGGACGACGTTGGGGTCAGCGCGTCGATGCTCTTGAGCGCGACCCCATGCACTGCGGCGTTCTCCAGAGACGGCAACGCTGCGACCAGGGCATCTCGCTCGGCCGGTCCACCGAGCACGCCGAGCATGTAGGCTGCTTTCATGCCGGCCGCCTGGTTGCTCGGAGTCTGGTTGTCAGGCTTCTGAACCTCAGCCAGGTAGCAAGCAACGTCGCCGCGACAGGCCATCACCACAGGCTCAACCGTCCGGGCGAAATCAGAGACCTGGAACTTCTCGGCTGCAGCCGAAACGGCTGGCCATTGTTCCACCTTGGCCACCTTGATTGCTGAGCTTACGAGCGCTTGCTGTACGAATGCTGAGCTTACGAGCGCTTGCTGAACGGCAAGCTTCTCCCTGCTTCCTCCACCGATCGCGCTCGCTCGTTTCAGCATCCAGTCGACCATGTCCGGATCGAGGAAGTCCGCCGCCGCTTCTGCCAGAAGCTGCAGGGCCGGGACTCCTAGGATCGTCGTCTCGAGCTCCACCGCCTCGAAGGCATGCTCGAAAGCCTGCTTGGTGGCTGCGCTCTTCGGGAGCTTCGGCAGCTCCCTCGCCACCAGAGCTCTGTCTTCGTCGTCGAGCTCGCCCTGCAGGAGCGCCAGGAGCGCCGGTACTCCATCAGCAAGACCGCAAGTTCCGATGATGGCGACCAGTTTCTCCAACGCCGGGTTTCCCTGGGGCTCCTCACCCGAGGTGTCCTTGATGGCGCTCTTCGCAAACGTTGCGAGCGGGTCGCCCGGGGCGAGCGCTGCGGCCGCCCGACGGACTGCGGGTCGTCCGATCTTCACCAGAGCCAGGAGCGCCGTGACCGCCACGTCCTCTTTTCGCGGGTCGAGGAGGACCTTGATGAGCGGTTCGATGCCTCGTTCGCTTCTCAGCTCGCCGAGCAGCTGGGCCGCGCTCACCTGCCAGAAGAGTTGATCGAGATGCGGCTTGATGTCGTCCCTGCTGTCGAACTCCTTGGGATGCGCCATGGGCTCGGAAAGCATCCTCAATGCGGTGTCTTCCCATTCAGGCCGAGGTTGTCCCATCAGAGCGCGATTGAACCACTTGTACGTCTTGCCGCCGACAGCAGTGCTCACGCGGTACTTGACGTAGGTCGAGTGGATCGCCGGCGCGAGGAATGCCAGGTGCCCGGTTGCATACGCGTCCAGCAACAGGGGGAGATCGCCGGGCTCCTCCGCATGCTCGAGCAGGAGGACCGCCAAGCACCGTTCGTAAGCGGGAAGGAGTCGCTCGTCCTCGACGGAGATGAAGATACTCATGATCCGTGCCTGCTGCTTCGGGGTCATGTCCTCCCGATGCGTGAGGTACAGTCGGAGGGCGTTTTCAATCGATGGCTCGTCGATGGCCTGCCTGTCCGCCTGGTCGCCAAGCTTGGCCTCCGCGGTCGAGAGGCTCTGGTCCAGAGTGCTCATGCTGCCGAAGGCATCCTCTTCTTGGCTCGCGACCGGGGCGGCCTTTGGGTCCTTCGCCTGGCTTCCTCCGCTGCATGCCGGAACCAGAAGCAAGAGAAACGGAATGGCCGAGAGCGCACGCATGAGGAGACGCTAGAGGCAACTAGCCAAGCAGACCACTGCCGACGAGCCACTTTCGCCAGGAGCGGCGTCGGACGATAGCGCCGCCAACGCACAGGCCAACGCCAGGGCCACGCAGACCTCTCGGCAGCGGCCGGGCGCCGGCAGCGCGCCCTGCCGAAGCGGCGCAGCTGGAGGGTGGGCGAGCAGCGCCTCGCGCCCACCTTGCGACCGCGCCCTTCTGCCTCTAACGAGCCACTGCCAATGTCGAGCCCGATGGACTACCTGCAGAGCCGCGGGCGCCTCGCCCTCTTCGCCGGGCTCCTCGGGATCGCCTGCGGGCTGTCCGCCAGCGGAGCGCGCGAGCCGGGCGCGCCCGGACTCCTCGCAGTGCTGGGAACGGAGGCAGATGCCGAGGTTTCCGAGTTCGCCTGGGAGCCGGAGCGGAACGTCGTGTCCGAGTTCGTGCTCGGGCGCCCGATCCTGTTTACCGGCCGGCGGCCAGGCGACCGCTACGCGGAGCTCTTTCGCGCTTTCGTGCGGCTGAGCCCCGAAGGCCGCGTGCTCGGCGTGCACCGGGTCAGAAACCTCAGCCAGACCGACCTGGCTCACGAGGGGGGACTCCGCTCTCACGGGCAGCACGCGGTGGTCGTCTCCGAGAGCGAGTCCGGCGGAGCCACGCTGAGCGTGCTCGACCTGGGTGGGGAACGCCGCAGTGAGGAAGGCTTCATCGGCGCGATCGAGCTTGGGCTCGGGCGCTACCTCGAGCAGGGGAGCGTGCGCGGCCTCGGACAGTGCGACGTGCTCCTGCCCTCGGGGCTGGATGAGCTCGCCCTACACCAGAGAGAGGGCGCGCTCGAAGTCCGCCTCGACGGCGAGCAAGTCGAGCTTGAGCTCACCGACCTCTTCGATCCGAACTCCACGCGCACGAGCGAGCTCGATGTGCTGCGCCGCGTCCACCGCTCGCCCCCACTCGGGCATTTCGCTGCGGATTTGGGCCGTTCGCTCTTCGGACCCGCTCTCGTCGCTCGGGTCGAAGAGCTCGCTCTGTCGGTGATCGACCGCTTCTCTCGCACCGGCTACCGGCTGACGCACTGGGCCGCGCCGCAACCGCCACCCAAGATCGAGCGGCGCCCACCAGCCCCCGCGCAAGCGGCGGCGGAAGGCGCAACCTGGCCACCGCCCGACCTGGCCTCCCCGTGGCCCAAGCCGGAGCCCGGTGAGGGCCGCTGGACTGGCTTCGGTGCCGACTACCTGCCGACGGCAGCAGCCAAGAGCACGCCGTCCCCCCTACAAGTGACCTTCGTGCGGCCCGACCCAGAGCGCCCGTACGCGAAGGCCCACTTGGTCGCGATCGACACCGCTCGGCTCGAGCTCGGCTTGCGCGCAGGCCACGAAGATCCTCGCCCCCGCACTGGCCCCCCCGGCAGCGGTCACGTGCCCGAGGACCCAAGCTCGTATTCGAGGATCGTCGCCACCTTCAACGGCGCCTTCAAGACGACGCACGGCTCCTACGGCATGAAGGCCGAGGGGCGCGTCCTGGTGCCGCCGACGGCCGGCGCGGCAACCCTGCGCATCGATCCGGGCGGCAGCGTCGGCCTGGGTACCTATCGCCCCGAGCAAGCCCAGACGATGGCGGCGATGCAGCTCGAGACGGCCGAGGCGTACCGGCAGAACCTCGACCTCTTGCTCGAAGATGCTCGCCTGCTGCCCACGGGACGCCTCGATTGGGGTGATCATTTGGTGGGCAGTGGCGTCGTGGCCGAGCGCAGTGGCCTCTGCGTGCGCGGCGATGGCCACCTGGTCTACGTGTGGTCCCAGGAGGCGACGGCCCGCACGCTGGCGCGCGCGATGCAGCTTGCCGGCTGCCTGCGCGGCATGCACCTCGACATGAACCCGGGCCACTGCACTTTCGCCGCCCACCGCATCGAGAGCTTCCAGCCGCTCCGAGCCAGCGGCCGCCTCTTGTCGCCCGAAATGCGCTCCAGCGCGACGCGCTACCTGCGCTGGTCCCCCAAGGACTTTTTCTTTCTCGCCTACCGCGATCCCTTCCCCCAGTCCGAAGCCGCACGGCAGTTCTCACTGTCCGCCGCCCCCGGCGAGCAACCGGCTCCGCACGACCTACCGGCCTTCATTCTCGGCCAGAGAACGGTGGCGGGCCTGCAGCTCCAGGTGGAACGCGCCGACCTCTCGCGCGCACGGGTACGACTCAGCGTAGGCTCGGGTGAGACGGCGACGGAGCGCGGGGTGATCCCGGCCGACGGCACGCCGGTCAGCGCAGCGGCGCCCTCGAGCGCGCCTGCTCCCGGTCTGGCGGCTTGGACGATCGGACACTCCACGCACGGCAATCGTCCCGGCCTCAGCCAGGGCGCCACGGCCATCGTGCCGATGGATCGCGCCTACGCGACGCTGGTGCTGCCGGCGGAAGGCAACGCGCTGGTCAAGTTGCCGGGCGACCCGCTGGAGCCTGCCGAGGGGCGCGACCTGGTGCAGCTCGAGCTGCTCGCCCGCGACGGCGCGCTCTTGGATCACGGCCGGCGCATCACCACCAGGCGCGAGCACGGCGCGCTCTGCATCGACGAAGCGGGCTACCTGTGGCTGGGCCGCCTCACCCACGACACACCAGGCCCGCTCGCCCAAGCGCTCCTCGACTTGGGCTGCCTGCACGTGCTGGAGGCCGATCGGGGGTCGCAGTCGCCCGCCGTGGTCGAGCGGGCGGGCCATGAAGGCGGCCTGCGCGCGGAGCGGGCAGAGAGCGCGCTGGTCGCCATGCCGCGGGCCGCAGGCGGGCGCGCGTACGCGTTCTGACGACGTTGGTTGGCCGAACGCCGTCAGGGCGAGTGGTCGAATTCTTGGAGTCGTGCGCCCACGTTCGTGATGCAGTCGGCGAAGAATACGCCCCTGCTCGGGACGGCCACGTCCGCAGTCGTCTTGGAAACGTAGGTGGAGCTCACCGGAATGGATCGAAACGGACTCGCCGACAGACTCGTCCCGAAGCGATCGTTGGCAACGGCTCGGCACTCCGCTCCCTCTGTCGTGGCGCGACTCGTGAACCTAAAGCTCTTCATGCCCGAGTTATCGGTAAACAGCGGTACGATGAAGTCGCCGAGCGCGCAGGTGCCGGTGACGGCACCGGTCTGAAAGCTGAAATCGAAGCAAGTGGCGTCCTCACTGCGGCGCGCTCGACCGGTGGCTGCCGTCACGGAACGTGCCGCTGCCGAATCCGCAAGCGCTGCTCCGAGGAGCGTGGCCCAGGTCGCCATGGCGACAATGGTTCCCTTCTTCATTCCGTTCCCGTCCTTTTCTCGTTTGATCAGGGCGAGTAGTCGAACTCGACCAGCTCGCTGTCCACGTTCATGATGCAGTCAGCGAAGAACGTCCCCATGCTGGGCACCGCCACGTCGGCGGTCGTCCGTGATTCGTAGTCGTAGTAGTCGGTCACCGGAATCGAACGAAAGGCGCTCGCAGACACATTGTCACCAAAGCGATCGCTGGCGACGGCCCGACACTGCGCGCCAGCGGCGCCAGCCCGACCGGTGAAGGTCAGAGACTTCGTGCCGGACGCGTCGGTGGTGAGCGGAACGATGAAATCCGCATTGCAACTGCTCCACACCGACTGCGGGAAATCCGGGTTCTCGCCATGCTGGCTGAAACACTCGGTATCACTCCCGCGGCGGGACTTGCCCGAGAAAGCCGAAAGTGAGCGAGCCGCGGCCGTCTGCTGCAGTGCCAGCGCGAGAAGCGCGGCGCAGGCGAAGTATCCCACCAAAGTTTCTTTCATCGTCACGTCCTCGAGCGCATTCAGCGGGAATAATCGAACTCCAAGAGCTCCGAGCCTTCCTTCAAGTAACAGCGCAGGACGAAGGCACCCATGCTGGGAACCACCACCGGGTCGAGCGTGATCGACTCGAAGTCGCTGCTCACGGGAAGAAGCTCGGTGGGGCTCACCGAAAGGGAGCCTCCAAAGCGGTCCCAGGCCGTCGCGCGACAGCGCGACTGGAGATGGTCAGGTAGCTCCGTCTCGGCACGGCCAGTAATGGTCAGGGTCTTGGAACCGGACCGATCCGTGGGCAGGGACGCCAGGTAGGTCACCAGGTCTTGCAAGACCAGCACCGCGCCCGTCGAGTAGCTGTACCTCGAATCACGGAAATTCAGGATCGCACCGAACTCGACCCCGCCCGCCGCGGCGGAGACGGAGCGCGCCACCGCGGGTTCCAGGGCAGCAAGCAAGAGTCCCGCTGCCGCGCAGAGTCCAATCGAAACACGCCTGTTCATTCCTCGATCTTGCTCGACCCTCGAGCTTCCTTCATGGGATCTCGAACAAACATTTCAGTCGGCGTAGTTGAATTCGCTCATCCTCGCCCCGTTGATGAGAATGCAGTCGGCGAGGAACACCCCCATGCTCGGCACGGACACCGAGCCGGTCGTTCGCACCTGGTACGTGCCGCCAACCGGAAAGTGCACGAAAGGGCTCGCGGAGTACGTGGTGGCCTGGTGATCGATGGCGGCGGCCCGGCACCGTGCGACCGAGGGGGTATGCACCCGACTCGAGAAGCTGAGTGTCTTGGTGCCTGCATGGTCCACGAAGAGTGGAACGATGTAGTCGGCGCGACACGACCCAGTGACGGCCCCCGTCGAGGCGCTGAAGCTGAAGCAGCTGGAGTCGACACTGCGGCGAGCCCAGCCTGCGGAAGCAGTGGCCGAACGGGCGCTCGCCGGCTCGGATACCGCGGGCATCATGAGGATCGCCGCGAGGGGAAGGATCTTGATCGGCTTCATCGTCGTTACTCCTGTCAGCGGGCGTAGTCGAACGCAGAAAGCACGCTGTTCTCGTTCATGCTGCAGTCGGCGAAGAACACGCCCGCGCTAGGGACAGTGACCGCTCCAGTGGTGCGAGACACGAGATTGTTGTCGATCGGGATGGTGCGAAAGTCGCTCGCGGAATACGCCGTACCAAAAGGATCGTTGGCGACGGCACGACACTGAGCACCGGATGTCGTCGCCCGACCGCTGAAGGTGAGCGTCTTGGTGCCAGCGCCGTCGACGGTGAGCGGCACGATGAAATCCTCCGTGCACCGACTCATGATCCCATGCGGCCCTTCACGGACGAAACAGGTGCGGTCCTGCCCTAGGCGCGCCTTGCCTGCGTAGGCAGGAATGGAACGGGCCAACGCCTCCTGTCGGGCCGGCGGGGCCAGAACCAGGACGCTCAGCAAGAGCCCCATCACGAGTCGCTTGGACATGTCGGTGTCTCCTCCCTCGAGCTACCGGGGGTAGTCGAACGCATACAGCTCGGTATTCGTGTTGAGAATGCAATCCACCCCGAACACGCCCCCGCTGGGAACGGCCACCGAGTCCGTCGTATGGCTGGGAACGGAATTGACGCGGGTGAGAATGAGCTCGTACCGGCTCCGGGAGATGGTCGTAACAAGACGATCGCTCGCCACGGCGAAGCACCTGGCTTCGTCGACGATCTCTTCCGGCAAGGGCGCTGGATTGCGACCGCTGAAGGTCGCCGCCTTGGTACCTGCGTTGTCCACGGCGAGGGGCACGGAAATCTGGGTCAAGCAACTGCTCCGGACGGCGCCGGTTTCGTAGTCAAACTCCAGGCAATCCTGGATCCAGTCCGGTTCTCCCGTCGTAAAGATCGCCCCCGCAGCGGCGGACACCGAACGCGCCGCAGCCGGTCCTTCCAGCGTCGGCAAGAGCAGGCCCACTGAAGCGAGCACTCCAATCGTGATTCGTCGGTTCATGCTCAAATCTCCGGGTAGGGCACGGACTGCCCTTCTTTGGCCAGGTAGGTCACGGCGACCACGCCCTCGTCGGACTGCTCAATCACTGCGGAGTAGGAGCCACCATTCCAGACCTGACGCTCGCGACTCAGGATGGCGTCCTGAACGAACGAGCGAAACTCGTCGAGATCCTTGTGGTGGGTGTCCACCTTGCACAGGGTGCTCTTGCACTCGACCTTCTCCACACGGGAGCCCTTGGGCAAGCCGGCGTTCACCGCCTGGGTCAGTTGCCGGTTGGCGCCGGTGCTCCAAGCAGCGTCGTTCTGCTCTGCATCGAAGGTGGAAAAGACGCTGGCCAGAACGACCGTTTTCATTTCCTCGTCGGTCATCTCCGGCTTGTTCGCCTCTGCGCTAGATTCTGGCTCCGCCGATTCCTCTTCTGCTGACGCCTCGTCTTCTTCGTCTCGCAGCCCCAGCCGCGCGCCACCTTCGTCACGACCGGCCTTGACGAGCTGCTGGGTGAGCTTGGCGCGCGAAGCATGATCGTCCTTGATCGAATCGAGCTCCTGCCGCAGCTGCTCGAGCTCCTGCTGGCGCTCGAGGTCCCCGAGCGCGCGCTGGCGCTCGGAGCGATGAAAAGCGAAAGCCAGCGCGGCGCAGATGACCACACCAGCCAAGATCATCGGTTTTTGCGTCTGATTCATGATCGGCGAACCTCAGGCGACGTTCCGGACACCCAGACATGCCGAGGCCGGTTCTGCGTGGGAATGCCCCCCTGCGCGCAAAGCGCGCAGACATTCCCACGTCAGGGCCTTGCCCGATGCCCCCGCTCACCTTCACCGAAAAATCGAAAAAGAATCGAGCGCGATTCGGCCGCTGGGCCGACGTCGTGCCTAACGGTCAGCACACGGAGATGTGAGCGCTCAAGTACCACCCGCTTCGCGGGCCCAAGCCTCGACTTGGTCTTTCGCTTCCTTGAGGCCAAGCCCTGTGTGCTGGCGCACCAGCTTGATGGCCTCGATCTTGTTCTTCGCGCGCACCAGCTGGAGCGCCTGTTCCTTCACGTCGCCTTGGACGGCAGCGATGGGCCGCTGCATCTGCGCGCGCGGGACCTGGAAAGGCTGCGCCTGGCGCGCCCGGCCGCGCATCAGCAAATACACGAGCGCAGCGCCGAGCAGAGCGCCGCCGAGCAGGGGCGAAATGCCCTGGGCCTCGAACCAACTGGAAACGGGATCGGCGTGCATGCCCCTCTCTGCAAAGCCTATCACGGGGGGTGGGAACGAGCGCACGAAACCCTGGTATGGGGATGCCCATGAATCGGCCACCGGCTCGGGGAAGGGCAATCGCGATCGGCATCCTGGTCGCTCTGGCCGTGGTGGTGTTTCTCGGTCGCGCGCGGGTGGGCCTGCCGTCCGCGGCAGGGGCCACAACGGGGGCGGGCTCGTGGGATAGCGCGACCTCGGCCTGCGCTCACTTCGAGCCGGGTGCTTCGGTGCCGCTGTTCGGCGGCGCAGTGACCTGCACCTATGCCGGTGAGACCGCCACGTCGGCCGAGGCTACGAGCCGCCTCGTCGGCAACTTGCTCGACAGAGCGTGTGAGTTCACGCCCTGCGTCAGCCTGTCCGGGGGCTGCACGCCGGACTGCAAGAAGAGTCGGGACTGCGGTGACGGTTTCTGTCAGAACGCGCACTACGTCGGCTCCCGGCTCGTGATGGACCCGGGAGAATGCAGCCTCGTGTCGGCTCGGTCCCCGGACAATCCTGCCGCCTGCTTCACCTGCAAGTGCCGCTGAGACGAGGGAGCTCGAGCGCAGAGGAGGCCCGCGTCTCTCAGCCGGGGCGCACGCGCCGCCGCTTGATCACGCGTTCGGGCTCCACACGCTCGATCTTGCCCGACTCGGCGTCACGATAGCGCACCTGAAGCAAGAGCTTTCGACTGGCTTCGTCGAAGAGGTAGCGCTCCTCGCGCAGGAGGCCATCGGCTGAGGGTGCGTCCGCGCGCACCCATTCACCGAGCTTGTCCGGCAGCGGCTCGAGCATGCCGAAGCGCTCCTCCCTGGCACCAGGCACGTGCGACATGATGAGCACCAGGTAGACCAGCCCACCGAGGGCCGCGACTACGACCATGAAGATCACGAAGGACAACGCAGCGCCGGTTTTGCGCCGGGGATGGCCACGGTGCAAGCCGACCCTCCGTCGTGTAGAAGGAGCGCGTAGAAGGAGCGACCGTGACCGAAGCGGATGATGACGACCGCCAAGAGGGCAGCGAACCCGAAGCGGCGCTCTGGGAGGCGCTGGAGTCCCTGCAGGATCTAGGCGAGGAAGACCCGGAGGAGGCGCTCAGCATGTTCGCATCGTTGCCCGAGGAAGTGCAGGAGCTGGCGGACTTCCAGCTAGCACAGGCCGGCCTGTTGCGAATGGTGGGCGATCTGCCCGAGGCGAAGCAGGTCCTGGAGCGCTTGATCGCGGAGGACCCGAACGACGCGGACGCGCACCATCTGCTCGGCGATGTGCTCGAGGATTTGGGCGAGGTCCCGCGGGCGACCGTTCACTTCCTCGAGACCCTGCGACTGGACCAGCTCGCGAGCTCGGAAGACCCAGCGACCGAGGTGGAGGAGATCCTCGACCAGACGCTCTCGCACCTGAAGCGCGCAGTCGCCGAATTGCCTGCGCCCTGGCAAGCGCGTCTGCGCGGCGTACCCCTGCTCGTGCAGCGCTTGCCGAGCGTGGATATGGTCCAGGCGGGACTCGACCCGAGGGCGCTCGGGCTGTTCGAGGGCCCGACGCACGCAGAAACGCAGGCGCTCGATGCAGCCGCGGTGCCCACGCGCATCGTGGTTTTCGCCGACAACCTCGCGCTCGACTTCCCCGACCCGGAGGACTTCGCCGACCAGGTGAAGATCACCGTTCTCCACGAGCTGGGCCACTACTTCGGCCTGGACGAGGACGACATGCTCCGCCTCGGCCTGGACTAACTTGCCCTGTGAAGCTCCGCCGAAACGCGAAGCGGTTTTGGGAGGGGCCCCCACCCTTGGCGGGGCGAGCCAGCGAATCAGCCTTCGACGGCGGCTACACTTAGCCCTTCAGGTCGGCCGAACGAGACAGCGCGTCGGCGATGAGCTCCGGGATCACGCTCGGCGCCACGCCGCAATAGTACACGTGCCAATCGGCGGTCTTGTGCACACCGTCGCAGGCCGAGAGATAAAATCCGTTGATGGGATTGTCGGGCCTGGCGCGCCAGTAGAGCTGGGGCGTGTCTTTTCGCATCTCCCACCAGAGATCCTGCCCCAAGCCTTCGCCGCGAGCGAAGGGGAGGACGGCGAACTTGGAGAGATAGGTCACGTCGCGGACGCCCGGCTCGAGCAGAGCCATCCCGCGGTACGCCTGCTCCACGTAGAAGCGGGCAGGGCTGCGCTCCCAAAAGCTTTTCTTGACGGAGCGTTCGAAGCTTTCCGAGAGGAGCTGCTCGATGCGCGCGCGATCGGCTTCGGCGTACGACGAGCAACGCAGGATGACCGATCCCAGCTTGACCAGTGTGCCCTCGCCACGCACGGTGAAGAGCTCGCGCAGGAGGGAAAGCGGGGACGCGAAAGACACCGTGGTTGGATTGACGCCGCCCTCGGCGCCCGCCTCGAGCCAGCGCTCGGCCCGGCCCAACCAGAGCAGGTCATCGGTGCTGAGCGACTCCTCGCTGGCGAGGGCCGAGAGGTCGCTGCGCAGGTTCACGGCGAAGAGGCCCGACTGACGCGTGAGCAGCACGTGGCCCGGCGATAACTCGAGCCGACCCGGCTCGTGGGGTCCGAGGCCACCGTCGCTCTTGAGCACGACGATTTTTCTCGGCTTCATCTTGCCGGCGAGGTTCGCAAGGCGCCCTTCCCCAGGCTGATCGAAGCGCAGGATGGGCACGTGCGACTCCGCGAAAACGTGCTCCGCGCGCGACCACCCCTCCCCATCCACGAGCGGAACGATCTCGGCGGCGACCCCAGCCTCTGAAAGAGCACTGGTCAGGTAGCCCTCGAGCAGAGGATCGACGGGCTCGGTAGCGCCGAGCACGATGGAGGGATAGAGGCCGAGCTCCTGCAGAAAGGACATCTGCTCCGCCAGCGTGCCCGAGGACTCGTTCAAGACGGCGTCGGTTGGCACCAGGAGCGCGAAGCGACCGCGCGGCAGCGACCGAAACAAGCTCAGGTAGAGCTCGGCCTCCGCGGGCCGACCGACGCTGCGCAGGAACTTCAGCACGGCGTGGCCAACCGATGGTCGTCCGCTGAATGTGTCGCTCGACATGCGCCGCTCTCTCGATTTTCACAGGCAACGGTCCGGCCCGCAAGTCGAGAGGCCGACTGCGCTCGGCTGCCCCCCCGGCTGGCCCTCTCGGCTGGCCCTCCCGGTCAAGGGAAGATTCCGCGGTCGCCGTGGGTACGGCAAGATGAACGATGATGCAAACGCTCGCGCTCGTCCTACCGCTCTTGATGGCCGATCCGACCACGCCGCCGGAGGCGCTGCGGCCGCCGACGCCGAAACTGCAGCCCACACCGGAACTGCCGCGGCAAGCGGGCTTGGGCACCGAGGTGGGCACTGGCATTTCGCTGAGCTCCCTACCGACGGAAACCGCCCCCGCCTCCCTCACCGGCGCGACCGTGCGCATGTGGTCCTCCTATCGGTTCCTGCTCGGCCCGCGCTTTCGGCTCGGCCCCACCCTGACCATGGGAGCTTCGCTCGGAGAGGCGAGCCTGGACGATGGCACCAAGGTGTCTGGCAGTCTTGGACAGATCACGCTCGCGCCCGAGCTCGAGCTCGAGATCACCCGCGCCACCAGCCTGCTCGCTTCGGTCGGTCCCAGCCTGGTCGCGAGCCGTGAGATCTACCTGGGCCCGGAGATCTCCTTTGGCTTGGCTCAACACCTCATGTCCGTGGAGAACAAGCGCCGACTCGGCATCGCCTTCCGTGGCACCTTCGCCCCGATGTTTCCCTTGACCATCGCCGGCACCGAACCCGGCTACGTGGCGCTGTTCACGCTCGCCTTCACCGGCGGCATGCCCTGAGCGCCGCCTGCCGCACGGTCTGCGATCTCGGGCAGCGCGCGTAGCGCTTCGAGCACCAGATCGCGCGCACCGAAGTCTGCTTCCTCCACGCCCAGCCAGGGGCGTGGCTGGATGGACTCGCGGCTGCGCCAGACGATCTCGAAGCGCCCTTCGCTGGTGGCCTGTCCGATGGCTGCTGGCCGCGTGACGTGATGATTGCCCGTAGCGGTGAGCACTTGCCCGCCGAGCGAAAGAGAGCTCCCCGGCA
>Ga0315912_10001353_pt1 | contig 30797 bp, 22 predicted proteins | sample VfabasoilMG_FD_204469 | JGI IMG/M metagenome (GOLD analysis project Ga0315912, IMG submission 204469) | Garden soil microbial communities collected in Santa Monica, California, United States - V. faba soil | ecosystem: Environmental > Terrestrial > Soil > Garden | place: USA: California...
ATCATGGCTGGCGCCTGGCACTCCGGCGTAGCTCACGGCGCGGCCTGCCGTCTCGCCGCCCGGCTGCCGTCTTGCAAGATGTGCCGGCGGAGCCTGCTCGAGGCGCAGAAGATGCGCGCCTTCGAGCACGTTACCGATGACTCCGAGGTTCCGGGCGGTGTGGCACTTTGGCACGTGAGTTGCTGAAGAGCGTACATGCCATCGACATGCAACAGCCCTGAGCCCTGCTCCGCCGCCGAGACGCCCCTGACTTCGACCCATCCCGACCACGTCTGGACCATCATCGTCGCCGGCGGCCAGGGCACCCGAGTGCTCGAGAGCCTGCGGCACGATCGGGCGTTTCACGTGTTGACTCGATGCCTGGCCCTGGCAGGCCCCAGCGCCTAGACCCAGGCTCGCCGCCCATGTCGCCGCTGCGCGTCGCCACCCACCCCGGTCCATTTCACGCCGATGAAGTCTTCGCGTACGCGCTCCTGCGAGTGTTTCTCGGCGCAGAACTCGAGCTGGTGCGCACGAGAGACCTGCGCCTGATCGCCCAGGCCGACCTGGCCATCGACGTTGGGGGCGAATATGACGCCTGCCGTGGGCGCTTCGACCACCACCAACGCTCCTACCAGGGTCCGCTCTCGTCGGCGGGCATGGTACTGAACTGGCTCGAGCACACCGGAAAGCTCAGCGGCCCGCTCGCGGCTCAGTTGCGCAAGGACTGGGTCGAGTACATCGACGCTGTCGACAACGGCCGGCGCCACGCCAGTCCGCACGTACCCTGCATCTCGGCGATCATCGCCGCGCTCGCCGAGCAAGCCCACTCCCCCGCCGACTTCGACCGCCATTTTCTCGAAGCGGCGTCGCTCTGTGAAGGGGTGCTGCGCGGTCTACTGGCGGTGGAGCACAGGAGCCAGGAGGCCAAGAGTGCCGTGCTGGCGGCCATGCGCGATGCCGAGACCAAGGGCTCACGGGTGATCGTGTTTGACCGCCACTACAAATGGAAGCGGGCCTACTTCGAGCACGGCGGCGGCCATCACCCGAGCGACTACGTCTTGTTTCCCGATGACGAGGGCGGATGGCGCCTGCTCGGCATCCCGGACGACACGCAGGGCCTGGGCGTGAAGCGTCCGCTGCCCGCGGAGTGGGCCGGGCTGAGCGACGACGAACTCTCTCAGGTGGTGGGCGTGACGGGCGCGATGTTCTGCCACAAGAACCGCTTCCTGGCCGTGTTCTCCAGCGAAGCTGCGGCCCGAGACGCGATCGACCGGTGGGGGCTCAGCCGCGGTCCGATCGGCGCTGCGTCCGGCGGGAGTCCGCCTGTGCCGCCTATCGAGCGCGTTCTACAGCCCTAGAACGCGCTTCGGCTCGGCGTCCTTCGCAGAGGCGGCCGGCGCAGAGCACGGCCGCGAGGTTCGCGTCTCGTCGAGCCGCTGATCCACGGCAGCGAGCAGTCGCTCGGGGGTAATCGGCTTGGTCAGCAAGTGCACACCGGCGTCGAGAACGCCGCGATCGCCGATGGAGCCATCGGTGTAGCCAGACATGTACAGAACGCTCAACTCCGGACGCCGCGCGGTCAGCTGCACCGCCAGCTCTTTCCCGCTCATCACCGGCATGACGACGTCCGTGAGCAAGAGGTCGATCTCGCCTTTGTACTCACCGGCTTGCTCCAGGGCGTCCCGCGGGCTCCCCGCCGCGAGCACCTCGTAGCCAGCGCGCCTCAATATCGTCACGACGCCTCGACGCACGGAGGGATCATCCTCCGCCACCAAGATCACCCCTGTGCCGGGAGCCGAGGCTGGCCGCCGGTGGCGCCGAGTTTCCGTGAGCGGCTCCTCCGAGCTGGGCACGTAGACCTCAAAGGTGGAGCCTCGACCGAGTTCGCTCTCGACATGCATGCCCCCGCCGCTCTGTTTCGCGATGCCGAATACCGTCGCCAGGCCAAGCCCGGTTCCGCGCCCGATGCTCTTGGTGGTAAAGAATGGTTCGAACACGCGAGCTCGCGTCTCCGCGTCCATTCCGCTCCCCTCATCAGACACGGACAGCACCACATATCGGCCCGGACTCAGGTCTCCGCGGGATGCGCCGAACGCCTCATCCACGTCGACCAGGCGACAGTCGATCGTCAGCGCTCCTCCGTACTCCATCGCGTCTCGCGCATTGATGGCGAGATTCATCACGACTTGCTCCAGATGTGTGGGATCGATCTTGACCCGAGCCGGACCGCTGGCGAGCGTGAGCCGCATCGTGATCTGCTCGCCCATGAGGCGCTCGACCATCGGGCTCATGCGCGACAGAACTTCCCCCACGTCCACGACGCAGGGTTGCAGCACCTGTTTGCGGCTAAACGCGAGCAGTTGCCGCGTGAGTGCAGCTGCGCGCTCCGCTGCGGCAATGATTTCTTCTTGCTCCGCGTAGCCCGTGCCCCCGGGCCCGATCTCTCGCACGGCCAGATGGGCAAAGCTGAGAACGGCAGACAGCATGTTGTTAAAATCGTGAGCGATACCCCCTGCGAGCCGGCCCACGGCCTCCATCTTCTGTGCTTGCCGCACGTTTTCTTCCAGCTGTCGCTCCCGAGAGACGTCTCTCGCGATCATGGAAAAACGCACGACCTTCCCCTCTCTGCCACGATGAGCGAGCAGCACCTGGGACATCGATACCAGCACGGCATCGTGGCGCAGGAATTTGGTCTCGCTCTGCCAGGCTCCGGCGCGAACTGCGGTCGGAATGCCTTCGCCCAGCAGTCGTGCCAGTGACTCGGGCGTGTGAGCTTCGTGCAAGCTCCTTCCGGCGAGCGCTTCATCTTCGCCGATGCCGAGAAACTTTCGCCCCATGCGGTTGAGATAGACCAGGCTCCCGTCCGGCTCGGCCATGGCGACGAGGTCGATCGTGGCATCCAGGACCTGGGCTCGCTGTTCGTGCTCTTGCTCCAGTTTTCTTCGCGCGGTCACATCGAGCATGGCGCCGACGGTGCGCACGGGCACGCGCTTGCCACCGACGTCACCAAAGTGCGTGGAGGAGCGCGTGAGCAGCCAGCGCAGACCCAGCACCGGATGCAGGTAGCGGTGCTCGACGTCATAATAGCCATCCCCACCGGGATCATGTGCGCGGGCCACCGCCTGGTGCAAGCCCTCGATGTCGTCGGGATGGATGCGAGACAGCAGCGTCGCCGCGGAATGCGCCTCTGTCTCGCCGACACCGAAGATCTCGCGCAGGCGCGGCGACCAGTACACGTTCTCCGCCTTCGGATCCTCGATATGGTTGTGCTCGAAGATGCCAAACTGCGCACCCCGGACCGCCTCGTCAAATCGCGTTTCCGCTCGGCGGAGTTCCCCTTCCAGCTGCATCCGCTCGGTGACGTCCATCACCGACCCCAACGTTCGCTCGGGATGTCGCGCACCCCCCTTGGTTTCGAAGCTGGTCTGCGCGCGATGTCGTAGCCAGCGTAGCTTGCCGTGCCGGTCTACGACCCGGTGCACGAGATCGAGCCGGCCGTCGCCGTGGCACTGGAGCATGCGCTCACACGCCACTTGCATCTGCTCCCGATCGTCAGGGTGAATGCTCGCCCACACGGCGTGCGCTTGGGTCGGCGACACGCCCGACCAGGCGTACAGCTCGAGACACCGCTCCGAGGCCGTGAAGGCGCCGGTCCCGTGGTCCACCTCGTACGTTCCGATCCCCCAGGCGTCGATAGCTGCCTCCAGGGGCCGCGCCGATGCTGCGACTCTCGACATTGCGAGAAGCCTAACGGCCGGCGAACCGCCTTGTCGAGCGCGCGCACCTGGATGAGGACGCCAGCTTGGTGGTCAGGCGGGCACCGGACCACCCGAGCCTACAAGAACCCCTGAATCTTCCAACGTTGCGGCGATGAAAGGCGATGCAAGGTGTGGCGGACTGGCGTTTCGCTCCCCGATGACGCCCCGAACTCGCCACACCCAGGCTCCCGTCGCCCGGGTGAGTCGGCCGCCACTCAGCGCTGGTTCAGCGCTGGGAGCTGCGAGGGGCCAGGGCCTCGGCCGCCATGCTCTCGGCAAACTTGCGATGGGCCGCCTCGATGGCGTCTTGCATGTGTGCAATCATCTTGGGGCGCCGCGACCGTTCGAGCAGCAGCCAGCCGAAACCAATGGCCATGTAGACGAGGAAGAGCACGGCGAGCACGACCCCACCAGCGTCCGGCGTGGGAAACAGCTCACTGCCGGGAATACCGATCGTCCCGATCAGCGGCAGGAGCATGAAGCTGAGAGCCCCGAAGGAGTAGGCCCGCCCGCGCCAGGTGAGCTTGCCGATCGACGCGAGGTAAGCGGGCGCCGCCGCGGAGATCAGCATGTAGACGACGATGAATCCAAAGCTGCACAGCGTCCCGAACTGCCCTTGGGCGTCAAACGCGCTGATGCCGGACAAGTATACTGCCGTTGGTACGCCGAACGTGAGCAGTGCCGCGATCCCGACCGCGACGTGTGGCGTCTGATTCTGCACATGGGCTTGACCGAGCTCATCTGCGAGCAGCCCGTGCTGCGCCATCGAGTACAGGATGCGTGCCGTGGAATTGATCGAGGCCAGCGTGCAGGAGAAGAAGCTGAGCAAGACCCCCACGTCGATCAACGTGCCCAGCCCGCCCCACCCGATCTGGTTCGCCAGGGTGTGCAACGGTGCCTCGCTCTCGCCGAGCGATTGCCCGTTACCATCGAAGCCGAGCACCACGACGTACGACATCGAAATGAAGAAGAGCCCGGCAAAGATCACGCTCTGCAATACGGAGCGCGGGATCGTCACCAAGGGGTTCTTTGCTTCGCCCCCGAGCGCCGTGGAGCTTTCGAAGCCCGAGAACGCAAAAATGACGAGCACCACAGCGCCGAGCGTGCCACCCGGTGAGGCCTCTCGGAGGCTGACCTGGGGCACGTGAACTGCAAGGCCCGTCTTCGACAGGATCAGAGCTGCCAGGGCGAGCACGAACAACAGCGCCAACCCTTCCAGCACCAGCATGGTCTTGGCAGACAGCTGGATATCGCGGAAGGCGATGTAGAATGCCCCGATGACTCCGACCGCGAACAGCACGACGACGGGTAGCTCGACCCCTAGCAGATGCTGCAGCAGCACGTTCGAGATCAGCGCAAAGCCGCACAGCGTGGACATGCCGGTCAGCGTATAGCCGAACAGGAGCGCCCACCCACCCAAGACGCCGGCGGTGGGACCGAGGCCGCGCACGATGTATGCGTAGAGTGACCCGGGCGATGCCGAGCGCCGCGCGAACTGATTGATGTTGAGGCTCACCAGGATGAGCCCCAGCGTGCCGAGCAAGAAGCTGAGCCACATGGCGTTACCGGCGCGGGCGAAAACCAAGCCCAACACGGCAGCAGGCACCGTCGAAGGCGCAATCACGGAGACGGACTGCGCGAGCACCTCGGTGTAGGAGAGGCACGAGGCACGCAAGCCGGGCTTTGCAGCCACGGGAACTGAGGCACCGCATACTCGTTCGCTCATGGAATGCCTTGTCCTCCTCGAATACGTTGCACACACCGCCACTGGCACGCCGTTCGAGAGCCGAACGGCACGTGGACAAACCGCGCCCCGGAACCCTGGGCGACCACCACGCACCAGGCCACTTGCAGGACATGCGTCCATCTCACTGGACGCAAGCCACAACTACCGACATGTCCCACCAATGTCAAGATGCTGTCACGCACAGCTGTGGCGAGACTGTCGTGACGCCATGCTGGGCAACGCGTGATGTCGAGCGGCAACGCCACGGCACAGGTCCGCAGTGTCTCATCAATGTTTCTCGGCCCGTGCATCCCACGCGCTTGCATTCTGCGGTGGCTGGCCCTGATGAGCTCGCGCACCCACGGCGCAGCGCTGAGCGCGCCGCGCAGCGACGGCGTGCGGAGAGCGTCGGCAATGAGCTGTGACCTCGCTCCGTCGCCCATGCTACATGAGAGACTCGTGTCTCTTATGCGAGACGACATGCAGCGACCCAGGTGGGTTCCGCACTGAATCCAGGAAGGAGACGTGGTCGCGTGCCTGAGAATACCTGCTCTTGCGCCCTTGCCTTTTGCGCGGTCTTTGCCTGGCCGGCGACGGCCGCCGCGCAAAGCCCAGCGACGGACTCGACGACTGCAGCTGCCACGAGCGTAGCGCAGCATCCGGACCCGGAGGGCAAGGAACCCAGCGCGGTCGACCCGGCTGCAGACGCCCAGGAACCCGGCCCGGCCAACGCCGCTGCGGGCGGCATTCTCGGACCACTTCAACTCGCGATGTTTGTGGACGCCTATGTCGCGTGGCAGACGGGCGGCAACGGCACGCTGTCTACTTTGAGCGGGCACCGCGCCTTCTCTGGCCAGGGTGCAACCTTCCTGGCAGAGAATGGATTCTCGCTGGCGTTCCTCGGCTTCGACGCTCAGTACGGCACGGGGAGCCTGGGCGCCGTGGCGAGCCTGCGCTTCGGTCCGGCCGCCACCATCTTCCACCGTCAGACGACCGCGGAAAGCGACTTCAACTTCGGAATCGACCATCTGACACAGGCCTACGTGCTGTACCGGCCCGTGCCGCAGCTAGAGCTCGACCTCGGCATGTTCATGTCGCCCTTTGGGCTCGAGTCGCTGGAGAGCTGGAAGAACCTGAACTACACGCTCAGCGCGCTCTACGTGTATGGGCAACCCTCCTGGCACGCCGGATTGAAGGCCACGTGGGAGCTCGATGGCGGCCTCACGCTCATGGGCGTCGTGGTCAACGGTGTCAACAATATCAGCGAGACCCAGCAGAACTCAGGGCTCGACCAATCCCCCATGATCGGCGGCTCCCTCGCCTACGAGGCCAGTCCGGCGCTTTCGTTCAGCCTCGGCGGGTTGTGGGCCCTGGATACCGAGAGCAACGATGACTCCGGCGTCGACGGCTTCGCAGACCTCGTGGGCACGCTGCAGCTGGGGGCGCTGACGGTCGCGGTGAATGGCGACGCCATCTTTACACGGGACGGCGCGCCCAGCGGCGGGGACCGCTTCTTCTGGGGAGCGAGCCTGACAGCGGGCTATCGCTTCAATGAAGCCTTCGCCATCGCGGGGCGCGGCGAGTACCTGCACGATGACGCGAACTTTGGCGACGGTGATGTCTGGACACTGGTGACCGGGACGCTCACGCTGGACGTCCAACCCATTGCCGGCGCCCCCTACCTGATCGTGCGCTGGGACAACCGTTGGGAGAACAGCAATCAGCACATCTTCGGTGAGGACAGCCGCGGCACCGCCGACACCAGCGATGACACCTACGGCCGCACCTGGTTCGAGACCGTCCTCGGCGTGGTGGTCACGACCAATCCATGAGACCAGAGCGGCCCGCGATGGGCCGCCGCCAGGTTCAGGCGTGGAGCGCTCGCCGGTCCTTCTCCGCCCGGACCGCCGCGGCCTTGCGCAGCGGCAAGAGCCCGTTGCCGAGCGCCAGCACGCCACCGATCTGGTTGAAGACCATCGAGTGCATGACGCCAAAGCCCGCGACGAAAGCGCCGGCGATGCAGACCAGATTGGGGATCAAGATCAGCGCCCAGCTGGTGCTGATGTTGCGATTCAGATCGCTGGACACGTCGTGCAGCTGCAACAGCTTGATCAAGCTGTCCTCCATGAAGACGACCTGGGCCGTGTCCGTGGCGACGCTCGAGGCGCCGCGCAGCGAGATGGACACGTTGGCCTTCTTCAAGGCGATCGAATCGTTGACGCCATCCCCGATGAAGCAGACGGTCCGCCCCTCTTTCTGCAGGAGCTCGACATACTTCGCCTTGTCTTGAGGCAAGACCTCGGCAAAGTGGCGATCCATTCCGAGCTTCTGGGCGAGCCTGCGCGTGGGCTGCTCGTGGTCGCCGGAGATGATCGCCAGGTGCTTGGCGCCCCGCGCACGTAGGCCGGCGATGACGGCCGCGGCCTCCGGGCGCTCCGCTGCGCAGAGCTCGATCGCCCCGCCGAGCGCGCCGTCCACGCCGACGAGAACCAACGAGTTGCCCTCTTCATGAGCGGCGTCCATCTCCTGCTTCAACTCTCGGGGGAGCTTGATCCCCTCATGAGTCATGAAGCGGGCACTGCCGACGCGCACCGTATGACCGCCGACCCCCACGGTGATGCCGTAGCCCACGTGGTACTTGGAGTCGTCGATCTTCGGTAGCGGGAGCCCCAGGGTCCGGAACTTGTCGAGAATGGCCTTGGCGATCGGGTGGCTGAACTTCTGCTCCGCCGCCGCCGCCCATACGATGATCTGGTCTTGTGCATGGCCTCCATAGGTGAGCACACGCCCCACTTCCGGCCGCTCGCGGGTCAAGGTGCCCGTCTTGTCGAACAGGAATGTATCGACACTGCGCAAGAGCTCCAGCGCCCGACCATCCTTGACCAGGATGCCGTGCTCGGCGCTGAGCGTGAGCGAGCTCAACATGGCGATGGGCGCCGCCATGCGGATGCCCGTGCCCAGGTCGCAGTTGACCACCGCGGCGGCCGCATTCACCCCGGCCGTCGCCATGCCGAGCGCGCCGAGCGCGAGCGTGGGCACCACCGCCCGATCCGCCAGTTCTTCCCCGCGGGACTGGGAGCGCAGCGTGTAGCCGGCGGTGTCGTTGAGGATGCGTGCCAGCTTCGCTGAGGTCGTGTCCGAGCCGGCACTGGTGACTGCGATGCGCACCTTGCCCGCCAGCAGGGTCGTCGACGCCAGGACCTTGTCGCCTTTGACTTTTTCCACGGGCGCGGACTCACCCGTCAGGGTGTGCTGGTCCAGCATCGCCATCCCCTCGACGACCTCGCCGTCGACCGGGACCGTCTCCCCCGTGTGGACCACGATCACGTCGCCCAGCTTGAGCCGCTCGAGCGGTGTCTCCACCTCTGCGCCGTTGACCTCCAGCCAGACGAAGCGCGGCTGCTTGCCAAAGACGTTGAGCAGCATCTTCTTGCTGTTGTCCTCGGTGCGCTGCACGAGCTTGCGCGCCAGGCCGAGCGTGAAGCCCAGCACGGTTCCGGCCAGCACTTTGTTCGTCGCCAGGCAGGTCAAGACGACGATGGCGTCCAGCACGTCCACCCCGAGCCGCTTCTCCTCGAAGACGACCTTGTAGGCGTTCTTGAAGCTGGGGATGACGGAATACAGAAACACCGCGGCGCTCACGGGTGCGAGCGCGGGCACGAAAAACTGGCTCGTGACGGCGAGCGCCACCGAGGCCGTGCAGATCGGCAGATCGAGATCCACCGGCGAGATCGGAAACTCCCCGTCCGTGGGCAGCACGGCATCGACGAGCTCGATCAGCTGGCGCTTCTGGATCTGCTTGGGATCGAAGTCGATCAGCACCGTGCCGGTAAACTCGTTGGTCGAGTAGCGGTTGATGCCGAACGTGTTCATGAACTCTCGCTCGATGGCCTGGCAGAGCTCACGGCGACGATACAGCGCCGGATTGTGCAGGCGGATCCGACCGGGCAGCTCATGCCTCGCCGTCCAGGTCGAAAGCCTGCGCCCGTACGACTGCAAGCGGACCGACTTGGCTGCCCGGAATGCGTAGTCCTCCGGAAAGACCAATGCCTCGCTCGTGCTGCGAACTGCGGGTGAGTTCGACAGCAGCCGAGCCAGCTCCGCGAGCCTGCGGTCCCCGGGCACGAGCGGCGCATCCAGTACGATTTCCACCGTGTGACGCTCGGCGTCGATCGCGACCTGAACCACGCCCGGAGCGCGGAACGCGCGCGCAAAGAAGGCGCGCGCGAACGGACCCTGGCTATCACGAAATAACGTCGCGCTCGAGAACTGAATGCGCTTCGGCCCGGGAAAGGAGACCCTGAGATCGAGCCGAGGCGCATCACCCCGGCCAGCCCCGGATGAGCCGCCCGCCGAGTCACCGGAAGGGCGCTTGGCGAAGCTGGAGGGCGGAGCCTTCCCCAGGAAGGAGCGGATCGGGCCCGGCACGGAGCGCAGGGTGCGCGGCAAAAACGGTTCTGCAACAGACATGATGGCCTAGATGCTCACTTTGCGGGAGGAGAGGGTTTCTGCGCCTGCTGCGCTACCAGGCGCGGGGCGGATGCCGTGCTCGCTGCACTAGCCTGGGAGCGCTGCCGAAATCGTCGCTCGGCATTCAGATCTTCGATGCGCTCCAGCTCATTCAGGACGGAGCTGGCCGCGAGGGCGTAAGCGTCGCCCAGGGCCGCACCCGCTCGCTCGCCGATCAGCTTCAGCCCGTCGAGCCAGCCAGGGATTGCGCGCCGGGACGGCTTCTTGCTCCGCGCGACCGTCTGGGGCGCAGCGGCGGGGAGCGCAGCCTGGGGGCTGCGTGGATCTGCGGATGCTGTTGGTGAAGGATTGGCCATGAACTCGCACCGGGTACGCGCTGCTGCCTCGGGCTCACTGCGGCGGAGGCTCGCCCGCCGCGGTCTCCACGGGGATATCCTCATCCAGTTCGTCGGGCGAGGCATAGATCCGCGCCGCCGCCAGAGTCCCGGCCTTGGCGCCATCCTCGATGCCGCGTTCGAAACCGCGGCGCAGCGCATTGTTCGCGGGCAGCAGCTCCTTCAGAAATACGCCGGTAAACACCACGCCGTAGGAGGCGCCGTACGCCGTGTAGTACGCGCCTGCGGCGACGCCGGACTGCACCTTGGCAGCCGCGACCTTGGCGGACGCCGTCGCGTCGGTGCGTGCATCGCCGACAGACTCTGCGGCGGCCTCTAACGCCTCCCCGAGCACGGTGAAGGGGTTCGTCTCGACAGCTGGGGTTTCATTCGCATTGATTGTCATGGTTGGGTCGTTTCCTGAGTCAAGAGTCATGATGGGATTGCCAGTATCGCCAGGGCGGAGCTACTCGCCTCCCTCGGCCTCGCGGACCTGCGCAAACTGAAGATGCGCACGATCGATTGCGCTCTGCATCTGGGAAATCATCTTGGGGCGGCGCGTGCGTTGCAGCGCCAACCAGGCGACGCCGATCAGCATATAGGCCAGGAAGCACGCCACCAGCAGCACGCCGGCCGTGTCGGGCGTCGGAAGTAACTCGCTGCCCGGAATGCCCAGGGTGCCGATCAGCGGCAACAGCATGAACCCAACGCCGCCCACCGAATAGGCGATGGCTCGCCGTGTGAGCTTGCCAAGGGAGGCGAGATAGGCCGGTGCCGCAATGGAAATCAAGATGTAGACGACGATAAAACCGAAGCTGCAGAGCGTTCCGAAGTGGCCCTGGCAGTCGAATGCGCTGACACCGCCAGCGTACAGCGCGGCCGGCACGCTGAAGGTGATCAGTGCCGACAAACCGACCGCGACGTGCGGGGTGCGATTCTCCACATGCGCCTGGCCGAGCGCACCGGAGACCAGCCCATGTTGGGCCATCGAGAACAGAATGCGCGCCGTGGAATTGATCGACGCCAGCGTGCACGAGAAAAAGCTGAGCAGAATGCCGACGTCGATCAGCGCCCCGAGCCCGCCCCAACCGAGCGAGTGAGAGAGCGAGTGCAGCGGTGCCTCGCTGTCGGCGAGCGACATGCCGCTGCCCTCGAAGCCCAGCACTACGACGTACGACATCACGATGAAAAACGCCCCGGCGAGCATCACGCTCTGCAGAACGGAGCGAGGGATGGTCACGAGCGGGCGCTTTGCTTCGTCGCCGAGGGCGGTGGAGCTTTCGAAGCCCGAAAAGCCGAACACCACCAGTACTACGCCGGCCAGTGCCCCACTCGGCGTCGCCCCCTCGAGGGTGAGCTGGGCCGCGTCGACGCTGAACCCCCGGCTCGACCAGATCACCGCGCCGAGAACGAGCATGGCCAGCAACGATAGGCCTTCGAAGGCCAGCATCATCTTGGCGGACAACTGGATGTCGCGGAACGCGACATAGAAGGCTCCGAGTGCCCCCGCCGCGAACAGACCAATCACGGGGAGTTGAACGCCGAGCAGCTGCCCCAGCAGCACGTTCGTGATCAGCGCGAACCCGCACAGCGTCGACATCCCGGTCAACGTATAGGCGAACAGAAGGGCCCATCCGCCCAGCACGCCCGCGCTCGGACTCAGCCCTTGCGCGATGTAGCTATACAGGGAGCCCGGAGACGCGGAGCGGCGCGCGAACTGGTTGATGTTGAGGCTGACCAGCAGCAGCCCGAGAGCTCCGAGCAGGAAGCTGAGCCACGTGGCGTTGCCCGCCCGCGCGAAAATCAATCCCAAGATGGCCGCCGGCACCGTGGAGGGCGCAATCACGGACACCGATTGGGCCAGCACCTCCGAGTAGGAGAGGCAGGCACCACGCAGCCTGCGAGCGTCGGGCGCAGGGGGCCCCGCCGAGGCGGACACACCTGGAGGTTCAGCGTTCACGTAGGGCTCACCCCTTCGCCGGCCGAAGCCGTCGCCGCTTCCGCTGCTTTGGGCCGCTGAACGACCGCGCGCGCTTGACAAGACCGGGGCTGGATCGCCATTGTGCGTGTCTCTGGGGATGGAAAACTATCTCTCATGACAGACAGTGGCCTACAAGTACGTGGAACACCTTCACTTGTCAACCGGATGTCACCGGCGCGTATCAGATGTCACACAGCCGGGAGAAGGGCCGTGCTTTGCCACGCCGTAGAAACCGCAGAGGCCAATTCATGAATCCGCCTGGAACACGCGCTGGATTCGAAACATCGCTCGACACGTCAGCGCTCGAAACCATCGAGCTCGAGAGGGGCATCGCTGCTTGAACAGTACACTCACGTCCATTGCTGCCACCCACGCTTCCACAGCCATTTCCCAGCCGCGCACCTCGGAGATCCTGCGCGGTATCCTGACCAAGAACCCCGGTGTGAAGACGTTCAGCGTCGAGCGCATCCTCGCGTCGATCGGCAAGGATCGCGTCGAGGCCTCCCTGATGATGTTCTCGATTCCGGCGATCGTACCGATTTCCGCCCCGTGGAGCATGCTGAGCGTGCCGACCGGGGCGATCGGTTGCCAGCTGGCCGCCGGACAGAAGGAAGTCAAAATTCCACGTTTCGTACGCAAGAAATCTGTCTCGCGCAGAGCCCTGGCCGTCGCGCTGCACGCGGTATTGCCCATCCTCGAGGCCAGCGAAAAAGTCGTGCGGCCGCGCTGGCAGTGGGTCAGCCACCCGAGCGCCCGCCGGGCCATTGGGCTATTCGTATTTCTGCTGGCGATCGCGGTCGCCTACCCGCTCTTTGGGTTCAATGCCCTGCACGCCACCTCCATCTTCGTCATGTCGCTGGGCATGGCGGAGCAGGACGGCCTCGCCGTACTGATCGGTGTGGCCGTGGGCGTGTTGTCCCTGGCCGTCCTGGCGGCGTCGGGCATGTCAGCCCGCGCCCTGCGCGAGAAAGCAGTCAGCTGGCTCAGCAAGATGGGCCGAAAGCTCGGGCTGCTCACGCTCGCCGCGTTCCTGGAGAAGAAGGGTTACCCGCGCTTGGCCAGAATCGTGGCCTTCCAGTGGTCGGATCTGCTCCTGTGGTGGAATCCGGAGCAGCCCCAGGCGGCCCGGGTGAGCCGCCTCTCGGTGCCCAACGCTGCGGGCTCGAAGCAGCGCCGTTCGGGCACGGCACAGGCGGCGATGCCATCCCCTCGAGCCGCCTGACGCGACGCCGTCCAGGGCCCTGGCTAGCTGGCTAGGGCCCGGCGGCGTAGTTCGGCGTCAGGGCTTCAGTCGTGGCGGGCGCTGCCCCTCGGGGCGCGCGCGCGGTGGCACGGCGGCGGAGGCCAGCCGGTCCAGGGCCCACGCGTTTCGGGCGTACACGAGGCCGTTGCCGAGATGGGAGAGCAGGCCCGCATGCAGGCCATTGGCGAGCGGGTGGAGGGCACCGCTGGCTGCCAGTAGATTCGCCGCGTACACCGTCCGATAGTCCCGAGCGAGCCGCCGGGCGTGGGCTCGGCCGAGCTCGAGCACCTCCGCCAGAGCATCCAGCCCTTGCTCGCGCAGCAGGACATCGGCAACGTCCGGACGCGCGTGGGACCAAGCGGCGACCGACAGGCTGACGCTGCTGGCCGCGATCGATTCCTGTGCGCCCGGATCCGAGCCGTCGCCGATCCAGAGGCTCTGGCCGCCCAGGCCACGGATCAGCTCCGCCTTGGCGACGGGGCTCAGCCCGCAGCCCCCGAACTCGATGCCGAGCGCAGCCGCGAGCGCCTGGGCCTCCGACCGCTTCTTGCCGCGGGAGACATAGACGATCCGCGCCCGCTCATCTCGCGAGCGCAACGCAGCGACGACCTGCTTGCCGACAAACTCGCCGCGCCGTTCGAAGGACACGACCCCGATCACCTCGCCGTTCCTCGACACCCACAGCGGGCGCAACGGCGGCGGCAGAGCCAGCGCCACGCCCCGCGGGCGGGACGGCGCCTCCGCGCTCTGCGCCAGCACGGCCTGCAAGGACTCGGGAACCTCGAGCTTCGACGCGGTGAGATGCCCCGAGGTGGCGATCGCGATCTCGCCGCCCAGACTGTCCCGGTAGCGCGTCACGCCGGCGGCTCGCTGCAGCGCATCCAGCGACGATTCGGCCGCTTTGCCGTTGGAGCCGAACGCGGAGAGCGCCCGCCCGTGCTCGGTACGAGAGGTCCGGTACGCGGCCGCCGCGTAGCCGACGACCAGCTCCGAGGAAACGCCTCTGATGGTCTGAACGGCGGCAACCTTCCAGCGCCGGCGAGCGATGCCCGCGCTGTCGTCGATCACGTACACGTCGGCCGAGGCGAGCCGATCGAGCGCCGCCGGGTTCCGGAACAGCACCCCCTGCTGCCAGCCCTGGGCGAGCGCCTGCAACGCCGAGAGCTGGGCGCTCAGGCGCGGCCCGGAGGCGTAGTCCGGGCGGATCAAGATGCGCGACACCCGTAGATCGGGCGTCAGGAACCCCGCGGCAGCGGACAGCGCCAGCGCGGGCTTGGCGTTGCGGTTCGCGACGCGCTCTGCCTCCAGCGAGGACGGCAACCCGCCGAGCAAGGTGTGCGGCAGCAGCGAGTCGACATAGCTCGCCGAGGTGTGCGCCCCGGTGCGTTCCACCCGGATCGTCAGGCTGCCGTCGTGAATGAATGCGCCCGCCGAGACGACGTCCCCGGCGGACCGATCCTCGATGCGGTCGGCGCTGAACGGGGCGCCGGCCACGATGGCGGCGGAGCCCTGCTCCACGACGCCGTCGACGGGGACCCGCTCGCCCCCGCGCACGATGATGCGGTCCCCCTTGCGCAGCTCGTCGACGTTCACCTCGACGTCCGAGCCGTCCGCTCCGGCGATCCGTGCCCAGACCGGGCGGCGGCGCTGCTCGCCGAACAGGCGGCGTTGGCTGCGGACGATCTTGCGGTGCGTGAGCTGAGGCCACAACTGCATGAACGAGGCCATCACGCTCGCCGTGAAGGGCGACCCGCCGGCACCGAACAGCATCAACCCGAGGCCGGCGCTGTAGAGCGCGAACACGCCGACCTTGCCGTGAGCCAGGTCCTTCGCCGCCTTCACGACCTGCGGGAACGCATAGATCGTCACCCCCGCCTTGGCCCACGGCAACAGCGCGGGCACCAGGAACTCCCCGGCGTAGGACAGCCCCACGAGGCCCCCGGCAGCCACGATCCGCTTGCGCGACGGAGGACCCTCGTGACCCGCGAGCAAGCGCGGCCAGGCCTTCTCGAGCTCCCGCGCCAGGCGCTCCGCGCTCAGCGCCTTTGGGTCGAGACGGATGCTGACGCATCCGGTGACGGCGCTGGCGCGAAAATCCTGAACGCCAAACAGAGCCGCCAGCTCTTCCTCCAGCCGAAATACTACATCGCGCCGATTGCGCAGCACCGGATGCGAGAGCTGCAGCGTGCTCTCGGCGTACTGCCGTACGCGCCAGGTCGAGAGCACGTTGCCGATACGACTGACGCGAACCGGCGTGGCGCGTGGGGTCTCGAGATAGACGAGCCCGGCGTCGATGCGGCGCGCCGGCTCCTCCGAAGCGCTGGGCGCCGCGGGCTCCCGTGCGGTCAGCGCCTGGCTGAGCTTTTTCCAGATCCGCCCGGGGTTGGCGGCTGCGCCGTAGCGGATGCGCCCGAAGGAGGTCTGGCGCCGCAGCTCGACGGCGTCGACCTCCGGGACGGCAAACGCACGCGACAGAAAATCGCGCACCCGAGATGGCTCAGCCTGGCCGAAGATCTCGGTGCTCCAGATCGAGACGCCGTCTTTACCGAGCGCAATGCGAAAAGCCGAACTGTTGATCATCGCCTGCTGCGGGACACGTACGCCGGGAAGCAGCGACGAGTTCAAGCGCATTTGCGGGCACCTGTCTATCACAATAGACTCTCGTCTCGCGAAAGGCCAAGCTCCGGGCCTGCTCACTGCTGACCTGCTGGCGATGAAAACGAGCTCACGCGCCCGCCCTCGCTCGGGGGACGCAGGCCACCCGGACGCAGCGCTCTGCGCCGGTCCCGGTGGCGGCCGGCGGCGACCCGTGGGGGGCCGGAGGCGGGCGGCGTGCTCATCTTTTTCCAGCGCTGGGTTGCCGGACGGAGTCGGGCCGCCGAGGTGGCGGACGCGCCGGCGGCGACTTTCTCGCGCCAGCGCCTCGCGAAACGAACTCGCCACAACCCCGGTCGTTCCCGGAAACGTCAACTTGGCATGACCGCGCGAGCCACTCTACTCCGCTCCGCTCGCTGCTGGTGTCTCATCCGAGACGCAAGCCCTCGGTAGACCCCCGCGGGCCCCCCACCCCGAGCACCGTCACCCCAGGACGCCACATGCCCAACAATCAAAGTCGTATTCAAGCCATCCAAACGATCCAGAGTCGGACGCTCCCGCCGGTGACGGTTCCCCCCAAGCTGGAAGACATCTGGGCCGAGGACGTCTTCTCCCTCACCAAGATGAAGGCCGTCTTGCCCAAGGGCGTCTACAAATCGCTCAAGGCCACCATCGAGGAGGGCGGCAAGCTGGACCTCGCCGTGGCCGACGTGGTGGCCGCGGCGATGAAGGAATGGGCCATGAGCAAGGGCGCGCTCTACTACGCGCACGTGTTCTACCCGCTGACCAACGCCAGTGCGGAAAAGCACGACGGCTTCATCATCCCCTCTCCGGACGGCACGTCCATCAGCGAGTTCCCCGGCAAGCTCCTGGTTCAGGGTGAACCGGACGGTTCTTCCTTCCCCAACGGCGGCATCCGCAACACCAGCCAGGCACGCGGCTACACCGCCTGGGACGTGACCAGCCCCGCGTTCGTCACGCGGACCAACAACGGCGCGACGTTGTGCATTCCGACGGTGTTCGTCTCCTGGACGGGCGAGGCCCTCGACAAGAAGTCCCCGCTCTTGCGCTCCAACGCGGCGATGAACAAGGCGGCCCAACGCGTGCTCAAAGCGCTCGGCCACACCAACGTCTCCCAGGTCAACTCCAGCTGTGGCGCCGAGCAGGAGTATTTCCTGGTCGACACGGCTTGGGCCAGCCTGCGTCCGGACCTGCTTCTGGCAGGGCGCACCCTGTTCGGGAAGAAGCCCGCCAAGGCGCAGCAGTTTGACGACCACTACTTCGGTGCCATCCCCGAGCGCGTGGCGATGTTCATGCAGGACGTGGAGTACGCGCTGTACAAGCTCGGCATCCCCGCCAAGACGCGCCACAACGAAGTCGCGCCCGGGCAGTTCGAGATCGCGCCCTACTTCGAGAGCGCCAACGTGGCCGCGGATCATCAGCACCTGTTGATGACGACCTTCCGCAATACTGCCAAGCGGCACGGCTTCACGGTGCTCTTTCACGAGAAGCCGTTTGCAGGCGTCAACGGCTCGGGCAAACACGTCAACTGGTCCGTCGGCAACTCGACCCAGGGCAACCTGCTCGACCCGGGGGACACGCCGCACGACAACGCCCAGTTCCTGGTGTTCTGCGGCGCCGTGATTCGCGGCGTGCACAAGTATGGGCCCTTGCTGCGCGCGGTCGTCGCGAGCGCCAGCAACGATCACCGGCTCGGCGCCAACGAGGCGCCGCCCGCCATCATGTCGGTCTACCTCGGGGACCAACTGGAGGGCGTGTTCAACTTGCTCAAGCAGGGCGCCCCCACGGATTCCAAGGCCAGGGGCATCATGAACCTGGGCGTGGACAGCCTGCCCACCTTCTCCAAGGACGCGGGGGACCGCAACCGCACCTCGCCCTTCGCCTTCACCGGCAACCGCTTCGAGTTCCGCGCGGTCGGCGCCAGCCAGTCCGTCGCGGGCCCGCTCGTGGCCATGAACACGATCCTGGCAGACTCGCTGCACTTCATGGCAGACAAGCTCGAGGCGGCGCTGGCCGCGGGCACTCCGCTCAACAAGGCGATCGCCTCCTTGCTCAAGACGATCATGGAAGAGCACGGATCCATCGTCTTCGGCGGCAACGGCTACTCCAAAGAATGGCACGAGGAGGCCGCTCGGCGCGGCATCCCCAATCTCGCCACCACAGCCGATGCGCTTCCGGTTTTGAAGAAGAAGGAGATCGAGGCGCTGTTCAGCAAGCTCGGCGTGCTCACGCCGGTGGAGCTGCAGAGCCGCTTCGACGTGTATTCCGAGCAGTTCATTCACTCGATCAACGTCGAGGCCCGCCTCGTCATCAGCATGGTCAAGACGCTGATCTACCCCGCCGCGATGGACTGCCTGTCCGATCTCGCCGGCACGCTCAGCCAGCTGAAGACGTTCGGTGTAGAGACGGACAAGTCGGTCGTCAAGAAGGTCGCCGAGCTCTCGGACAAGTTGCTCGCCACGGTGGGCAAGCTCGCCACCGCCATGGAGAAGGACCACTTCGACACCACGGAGGCTCACTTGAACCATTCCGCTCACGTGCTCCGTCCGCTGATGGACGAGGCCCGCAGCTACGCAGACGCGCTCGAGGCGGAGATGGGTGACAAGTATTGGCCGCTCCCGACCTACCAGGAGATGCTTTTCGTCAAGTGAGCAGCGCCCTCAAGTAATCGTCGCATCGAAGGTGCGTTCGGCGATCACGTTTTGAAACGTGTCCGCCGGGCGCACCAGGTGCTCGAGGCGAGACATCGCCTGGTCCGCGAGCCGACCGCGCTGCCGCCCGAGCGCACATTGCAGGTAGATCGCCAGTTTGAGCAGATGCTGGCGATCTGCGTCGCAGCGTTGTTCCCAGACCTCCGCCGAGACGGACTCCTTCAAGACGCCGATCTCGAAATCGATCGGCACGACCTCGAGCGGGGACGGGCACACGATGAAGTTGTGCAGGTGCGCATCCCCATGGGTGAGGCCGCCCTCCTGCATCCGGGTCAGGAGCAAGAACATTTCGTCGGCCAGCTTCCACAAGCCGGCAGCCGTGGCGAGCGACAGCTCTTGACCGATCGCGATGTTGCTTTCGTCCGGCTCCGTGCCGAGCCCGGAGAGCTTGTTGAGGGGCGTGCCCGGTAAGAAGCAACTGCGGAAGCTGTTCGGCGTGCAGCCGATCGGCGGTGGTACTGCGACGAGCGTGCTCGCCTTCTCGTGCAGCTCAAATTCCGTCTGCGGATCTCCGTGCATTTTGCCGGGGTAATACACCTTGCGAAAATGCAGTGGGTACACGCGCGCCAGCTCATATTTGTCGCGCGTCCCCGCCCCGGCGATCACGAGCTCCCCCATCATCAGCGTCATCTCGCCGGCTTTGCGGCGCGCCAGGGTGCGGACCACAAAGTCCTCTCGCGGCGCCTTGTCGATCATGGGCAAGTAGTCGTCACTCAGGGCGACGTGGTGCCGCGGCGAGACCTGGATCGGGCGTGACATACGCCCGCTGTAGCGCGGGCACCCCAGCGGAGCTAGCCCGGCGTTCCGCTCAGTACGGAAGCGGCGCCAGCTCGCGCTGCGGCATCTCGTACGGCGAGGGCGCGAGGGCCGCGGGCGAAAAAAGGGCCTGGTGCCGTTCGGCCCTCGGCGCGGAGGAAGCGTAGGGCATGGCGGCCAGAGGCAGAACGCCAGGCCTGAGGTGGCGCCGAGCGTGGGGGCGGCGATAGGGAGACGGCGCCAGCGCCAGAGCATCCGGCATGGACTCGGGCTCGACGTAGGGATTCGGTGCCAGCGGCTGGCCCGCAGCATACGGGTCTGGCGCCAACTCGCGGGCAGCCCCTCCCCCCAGGGTCAGGCCCAGCAGTGACATCAGGAGGGCCCAGAGATGCACACCACATTTTTGATGCAAGAGGCGACCGCAGGCAAGCCGGAGCGCTCTCCGCGCCGGCTCGGGCGCGTCCTGGCGCACCGACAACGCCGCTGTGCGCTCACACCGACGCTGGCCTCGCAAGGTCCCAATCCTTTGCATCCATTGGTGATTGCGTCGCTGTGAGGCCTTGGCTCCGTCTCACGCTCGCCCAGCGCGAACCACCGCCCTGGCAGTGAAGCGGAACGGCTCGCTCGCGAACACCACCGCGATCACCCCGATCATCCGGCACCAGGGAGATGCCGAGTTTTGCGCGGGATGGGCTAGCGCGGAACTTCGACCACTCGCGTGCCGGCGATGTGATCATGGATACAGCGCCGATCCTGCCGAAAGATGAACAGCACGTCCACCATGCTGAGCACGTCCCCGATGTACGGAAGCGGGGTGACGAGAAGCGTGGGCAGGTACCTCCACCACACCAATTTGGAGAAGCTCGCCGGCTTGCCGTCACTCACGTTCACGACCTGAATGCCCACGAGCTTCTTACCGACGGTCTGTGCACGAGTGGCGAGCAAGCGTCCGTTCACCGCCAACCAGATCGCAAAGCCCACCGCCGTCCACAGCAGGGAGTCGTGCAACGGTGGATCGATCATGTGCTCCACATCGTTCGTGGCGCCGGTGAACCAGCGGAGCGGCAGCAGGATGATGACGCCGATGAAAATGTCGATGATCGCCGCCCCGAGCCTCGATAGCCGCGACGCGCTCCCGTCGTAGGCCCGAGCATCTTCCGGCAGCGACCCGTGCGCCGCCGGAGCCCGATCTGGATGCGGCGGGAGCGGGGCCATGAGCGAAGCAAATACCGCGCGAGACGGCGCGTCAAGCGGCACCACGGCGCCCTGGCAGCTGGGGGCAGACGCCGGCCCGGCTTTTCGACTACCCTGTCCCGCACGATGCAACGACAAGGAAGGCGCGCCGCCCTGGCACTGGGGGCATGCTTGACGGCGGGGCCGGCGCTGGCTCAGACGAGCGACGCGGCAACCGCCGGGGCTGAGACGAACGACGCGCCTACCAGCGCGGCCTCCCCGGCTCCACCGAGCGACGACGGTTGGCCCGATCTGAGCGAGTTTCTGACCAAGAAATACGGCTTTCTGCCGATCGTCATGCCGATCACCGAGCCCGCGGTGGGCTACGGCGCGGCCGGCGGCCTCGTGTTCCTCTCGAGTCCCCTGGGCGGCGTGCGCGACGGCCTGGGGCGGCCCAACGTCACGTTCGTGGGTGGGTTCGGTACCGAAAACGGTTCGTGGGGTGTCCTCGCCGCCGACATGCGCCACTGGCTGGATGATCGGATTCAGACGCTGGCCGCCCTCGTCTATGCCGGCGTCAACCTGGACTTTCACGGCCTCGGCAAGGACAGTGTGCTCAACGACAGTCCGCTCCGCTACGAGCTGGGGCCGAAAGCCGTAGCGCTGCAGGCACGCTATCGCTTCGGCGAGTCGCTCGTCTGGGCGGGGCTGCGCTACGCCTTCGCTGCCACGGAAGTGTCGTTCGACCCGAACGACGAGGTGGCGCAGCTGCCGGCCTACGATAGCTCGTCCAACGCCGGCGGCCTGACGGCGATCGTCTCGTACGATTCGCGCAACACCATCTTCACGCCCACGGCCGGCACGTACCTGGAGGGCTCCTTCGGCTTGTTCGGCAAAGCCCTGGGCGGTGACGACGAGTTTCAACGCGCCGGTCTCGTCGCCATTCAGTACTTCCCGCTGCCAGCAGCTCACGTGTATCTCGGGGTGCGCGGCGACGCCTCGGCAGCCCTGGGCGACGCCCCCTTCTACCTCAACCCGTTCATCTCTCTGCGCGGCGTCCCCGTCATGCGCTATCAGGGCGAGGAGGTCGCCCAGGCCGAGGCCGAGCTGCGCTGGCAATTCTGGAAGCGCTTCAGTCTGGTCGGTTTCGTCGGCGGCGGCGCCACCTGGAACGACTTCGAGAACCTCGACGACACGCACGGTGTCGTGTCGGGCGGCGCTGGCTTCCGCTACGAGCTCGCCCGCCAGTACGGCCTCCACGCGGGGGTCGACATCGCGTTCAGCCCCGATACGGCCGCCTTTTATATCCAGGTGGGCAGCGCTTGGATGCGCCCCTGAGCGTCCCCATGAGGCCCCGGGCGAGCCAGAAGGAAGAGCTGGCTCACACGCTGTCGGTGCTCACGCCGCTGCTCGACATCATCGATGCGCCGGTGGAAGCGCCGGAACCCCCGACGTGGTGCACGCGACGCGGCTGGCTCACGTTTCTGCTGCAGCTCGATGACCAGGCCGTGTTCATGAGCGAACGCGGCGGCTTCGCCGCGCTCCTGGCAGGCAACCCCGGCGCTCCTGTCGAGCTGCGCGAGTTGGCGGCCCAGGTTCGGGACTGCACGCGCCTACCGGCGCTCGACACCGGCGATCTCAGCTTGCCGGCGGCCGCTCTGCGAGGCGTGGGCGCACGCAAGCGCGGGCAGCTCGCGGCGCTGCTCGGTGCCCTGCCCTCGCTCGCGGCGCACGCCGAGCGCATCGTCGACGTCGGCGCGGGCCGCGGGCACCTGTCGCGCCTGGCGTCCGAGCTCTTTCAAACTCAAACGCTAGCGCTCGATCGCGACGCCGCACTGCTCCGGAGTGGCGGCGCGCGCAGCGACGAGCGCGCGCGTCAAGTGGGCGCGCTCCCGCTCTGCTTCGTCGAGGCCAACCTTGGCCCAGAGCGGCTCGAGCTCCAGGCGAGCGATCTGGCGCTGGGCCTGCATGCCTGCGGCGAACTCGGCGATCGCCTGGTCAGCGCGGCCGCAGCGGCGCGCTGCGATCTAGCGCTCGTCTCGTGTTGTCTGCAAAAGACGAGCGCCGCGCGTCGCCCGGCACTGTCCCAGGAGGCGCGCGGCTTTTGCATTCGCAAGAGCGCGCTCGGCCTCACCAACCTGAGCGCTCGCGACGCCGGCGTCGAAGCCAGCCTGGCGGACAACCTGCGCGCTCGTGAAGCGCGCCTGGCCCTGCGCTACCTACTGCGCGCACGCGGCCTCGAGCTAGCCAACGGCCAAGAGATGCGCGGCGTCAACCGGCGTCGAGCGCAGACGGGGTTCTCCGATCTGGCCGCGCACGCCCTGGCACTTCGCCAGCTGCCGGCGCCGTCCGCGTCCGAGCTCGGCCACTTTGCCGAGCTGGCGCACCGCGACTACGCCGTCATGCGCCGCCTCTCCTTGCCGCGCAGCCTGCTGGCCCGCCTCGTCGAACTCGCCGTGGTCCGCGACCGCGCCAGCGCGCTGGAGGAATCCGGTCAGACCGTCGCCGTGGCGCAGCTGTTCGAGCAACGGCTGACCCCGCGCAACACTGTCCTCTTCGCCAGCGCCCACGCCGAGCGCCTGCCGCCCCTGCGACGGGAGAGGTGCGCCGACTGACGACGCGCGCCGATGGACGGGACGCGCCCCCGTCAGCTGGGCGCCTGCGCCCCGCGCACCACGACGACCATGCAGCTGGCTCGCTCGAGCACCTTCTGCGCCACGGAGCCGAGAAACAAGCGCTGCAGCGGCGTCCTGCCGTGCGTGCCGATCACGAGGTAGTCAAAGTCGCTCGCGAACTTCACGATTTCATCCACGATCGGCCCGTTCAGGATGCGCTTTTCCACGCGCTGCACGTCGAGCGTGCGCAGCACCCGCTCCGACTCCTCGAGGCGCTGATTGAACTGCGCATGCGCGCGATCCAACTCCGAGGTCATGTTCTGCACGTAGCCGTCGGGCAGCTCAAAGGTCGTCGTTTCGTGCACGTGCAGCAGCGTGACCCCGGCATGATGGGCGCGCGCGAGGTCGGCAGCGACCCGCACCGCGGCGTCCGCCTGCTCGGAAAAGTCGGTCGGCACGAGGATGTTTTTGATGATGGTCATATCGCTCTCGATGTCACGGCGCGTGGCAGGGGTGCCCGGGCACGCGCGGAGTCTCGCACGACCGCCCCGGCGGCGAGAAGCGGAACCGAGGGCAGGCGCGGTCCCGCGAGGGGTCGCGCCTCGAGGGGGGACGCCTGGCTGTGACAGCGACGGCGCGGTGGCACACTCTGGCGGCGGGTCGCGCTGCTGCCGAGGGCCGGCACGGCGCGTGGATCTCCGCGAAAGATCGAGGATTTATCGCGCCTGCCGGAGGGGCAGACGGCCCTCCCGCGTGGTATGTTCCTTGCTCCAATGAGGCGCATGCGCCCCCGGTTGAATCGTGTCCTGCAACATGCGGTCAGTTATGCGCTCCTGGGCAGCACTGCGGCCTGCGGGGGGCAGAGCGAGGCGACCGTACCCCTCGACGCCACCGAGACCAACGTGACGAGGCCCGTGGAGGGGGACGGCCCCGCGACTGCGCCCGGCGACGGCGATGGCGCTCCCGGCGAGGACGGCACCCCCACCGATCCAGGCGGCGTCGCCGGCGGCGAAGCGCCGGGCGGCGTCGCTGGTGGCGAAGCGCCGGGCGACCCCGCGGCAGCGCTCGAGCTCTTGTCCTGTCTGCCCGAGGGCGAGTCGCAGTTCGAGCGCATGCTGCTCGCGCGCGACGTCGATTACGTGGCGCTGCGTACGCGGGGCTTCTCCGGTGTCTCCTACCAGGCGGAGGCGCAGGCTTCGGGGGAGGCTTGTTCGGGGGCAAGCGATGCACCCGCCTGTCTGGAGCAGCTTGCCGCCACGTGGCCTGGGGAGAGTGCAGAGTGGCGAACCTGCACGCAGCTGTGCCAGAGCACCGCCGTGGTGCTGACGGCGGGCGACGACGTAGAGCTCATCGATGGCCCTGCGGGCGTGCGGCAGCTGCTCGGCAGCATCGACACGCCCTACGAGGCCGCTCTGCTGGCGCGGTCCCAGGGCTTCGCTGCCCACTGCGACCAGACCCGGTTTGCACCAGCGGAGGACGGCTTCACGCTCATCACGCGAGAGGTCGTGGAGATCTGTCCCGTCACGGTGGAGGCCTTCACGTTACAAGTGTCGACGGCGGGCGTGGTCGACGTGACGAAGCGCGTTCCGGTTCCGGGCGAGGGAGGCTGCATCGGGCGGCGGCCCGCGGGGCTTCACCCGAGCAGCCCGAGCACGCTGGATGTTACCGCCTGCAACCCCGACGACGGCAGCGTGGGCCGCTTCTTTGCGGACGTCGCGCGGCTGGAGGCGAGCGCCGTGCATGCGTTCCGGATCATGGCGCAAGAGCTGGCGGCCCTCGGCGCGCCGCGCCCGCTCGAGCGAGCAGCGCGCCGTGCGGCGCTCGACGAAGTGCGCCACGCCAAGCTCACGTCCCGATTGGCTCGCCGCCACGGCGCGGAACCTCGGCCTGCCGAGGTCTCCCCTCGCCCGTTGCGGCCGCTCTTCGAACTGGCGCTGGAGAACGTGGTCGAGGGCTGCGTGCGCGAGACATACGGGGCGGCCTGCGGCCGCTTTCAGGCAGCGCGCGCCAGCGACTCCGCCATCCGCGGCGAGCTCGAGCGAATCGCGCGCGACGAAGCGCGGCATGCCGAACTCTCCTGGCGCATCCACGGCTGGGCCCAGCAACGTTTGAGCCGGCACGAGCGGCAAGCACTGCGGCAGGCAGCCCGCACCGCGATCGCCGACTTGCGGCAAGAGCTGGCGCGAGATCCGGGCTGCGCCGTGCGCGAAGTGGCCGGCATGCCCGCGCCCGAACAAGCGCTCGCGCTCCTGGATTGCATCGAGGCCGAGCTCTGGAGTGCCGGCGGCTGGGCTGCGGCGGCCTAGCGCGGCGTAGAGAGGCGCCACGCGCGCCCGACTCACCCAGGGCAGCGCTGCCATTCGACAGCGCTCGATGCTCCGTGCTACTCGCGGCGGCGCATGCCCGAGCACACCCCGCCCCGTTTGGATCACGAATCTGAGAGCCTCGCAGCCCCCCCGCGCGCCCACTCCGACGACCGCTGGGGCAAGGGCACGCGCGATACCTCCGAGCGCCAGTTCTTGCACGGGCCGCAGGCACGCGGCACCGATCTCGCCCAGGCGCTCGGCATCTTCCGGGAGTGCGTGAAGGGGTTCCGACGGCTGCATTTCGTCGGGCCGTGCGTGACGGTCTTCGGCTCCGCGCGCTTCGACGAGGACCACCCGTACTACGCACTCGCTCGCGAGCTGGGCGGGCGCCTCGCCGAGGCCGGCTTTACGGTGATGACCGGCGGCGGGCCAGGCATCATGGAGGCGGCCAACCGCGGCGCGAAGGAAGCGGGCGGCTACTCCGTGGGCTGTAACATCACGCTGCCTCTCGAACAGGCGCCGAACGCGTACCTCGATCGCTGGGTGGAGTTTCGCTACTTCTCGGTCCGCAAGATGCTGCTCGAGAAGTACTCCTACGCCTTCGTCGCCATGCCCGGGGGCCTGGGCACGCTCGACGAGCTGTTCGAAACCGCTGTCCTCATCCAGACGGGAAAGATGAGGGAGTTTCCGTTCGTGCTGATGGGGCGCAGCTTCTGGACCCCCCTGCTCGACTACCTCCGCGACCACTTGCTCGCCGCCGGCACCGTCGACGCCGCGGATATCGAGCGCTGGGTCGTGACGGATTCCGCGGAGGAAGCTGTCGAGCTCGTCCGGCAGCGCGCCCTCAGCCAATTCGGCCTCAGCTACGGGCCCCGTGCCAAGCCGCGCTGGTGGCTCGGGGAGACACTGGGCTAGGGCCTCTCCTGGAACGCGAAGCAGCGAGCCAACTCAGCGTCGGCATGGCGTCGGGCACCGCATGCAGCGGATCCGTCGCCCAGCGGCTAGCCCCGCGATCGCCTTGGGGCTTGTTGTGAGGGCGCCTGGAACCTAGAACTGCGGCGGAGTGGAGGTTGGCTCCCTCGCCACGGAGAGACATCGAGACATGTTGCACGCACGTAGAGCAGGTCGGTCGGGCTTGCCGTCGAGTCGGCGGGGTCCACGCCCACGCGGCTGGCTCTGGCTGTTGGCCCCGGCGCTCGTCGCTTGCAGCGCGAGCTCCCCGCCCCCACCGGAGCACGCGCCGGCCGCCTCTGCGCCGGCATCAGGGTTGGCGTCGGACGCCGAGATTCAGCGCATCCTGGCCGAACGCGTCCCCGGCGAGCATCCGGGCTTCGGCATCGTGGTGGGCGTGATCGAGCCGGCGGGTCGCCGCTTCGTCAGCCGCGGGGAGCGTACCTCGGGCGACTCGACGCCGCTCGGCGCCGATACTCTGTTCGAGATTGGCTCGATCACCAAGGTCTTCACGTCCCTGCTGCTGGCCGACGCGGCGCAGCGGCACGAGGTCGCGCTCGACGATCCGGTGAGCAAGTATCTACCCGCCACGGTCAAGCTGCCGGAACGGGCGGGCCACGTCATCACGCTCGTGGATCTGGCGACCCACAGCTCCGGTTTGCCACGCATGCCGGACAACCTGAGCCCGAAGGACCCAAGCAATCCGTATGCCGACTACTCGGAAGCACAACTGTACCAGTTTCTGTCCACCGTCCAACTGACGCGCGACATCGGCAGCGAAGTCGAGTACTCGAACCTGGGCGCCGCGCTGCTGGGTCAGGCGCTCACCCACCGGGCAGGGCAAGACTACGAGGCGCTCGTGCGCGAGCGCATCACGGGGCCGCTCGGCATGCCGAGCACCCGCGTCAGCTTGCCCCCCGACTTGAAGCTGCGCCTCACCCCGGGCCACACCCCGTCCCTCCAGCCCGCCACCAACTGGGACCTGCCGACCTTCGCCGGCGCGGGCGCCTTGCGCTCCAGCGCCAACGATCTGTTGACCTTCCTGGCAGCAGCCATGCATGCCCAGCAGACGCCGCTCGCCGAAGCCTTGAGCTTGATGACGACCGTTCGCCGGCCGACGAGCGATCCGTCGTCGTCAGTGGCCCTCGCGTGGCAGGTCAAGACCACGCACAATCGGGAGATCTTCTGGCACAACGGCGGCACCGGCGGGTATCGCGGCTTCATCGCCTACGATCCGAAGGCGCAGACGGGCGTCGCGGTGCTGTCCAATCTGGGGAGTCCTGCCGGGCCGGACGACATCGGCATGCACCTCCTGGATCCGGAGTCTCCGCTCTTGCCGGCGGGTTCTGCCGGGGCGGCACCGCCCCGGGCGCGCGTCGAGGTCCCGGTCGATCCGAAACTGTTCGACGGCTACGTCGGTCGCTATCAGCTGGCCCCTGCGGCAGTGTTCACGGTCACGCGCGACGGAGACCGGCTGTATGCGCAGTTGACCGGGCAGCCCACGTTCCAGATCTTTCCGGAGTCCGCCAAGGAGTATTTCTACAAAGTCGTCGACGCGCAGCTCAGCTTCGAAACCGACGCACAGAATCGAGCCAGCGCGCTCGTGCTGCATCAGGGCGGGCGCGACCTGCGCGCACCCCGGATCGAAGGCGAGGCGGTAATGCCAAAGGTCGTTGCGCTCGATCCCAGGGCGTTTGATCGCTACGTCGGCCGCTATCAGTTGGCGCCTCAGGCGGTGCTCACCGTCACACGCCAGGCGGAACGCTTCTTCGTACAGCTGACGGGCCAGCCCACGATCGAGATCTTCCCCTCGGCAGAGCGGACGTTCTTTCTGAAGGTCGTCGACGCACAGCTGACGTTTGTGGTCGATGCCGCGGGCCCCGCGTCCGCGGTCGTGCTGCATCAGAATGGTGTGGACCAACGCGCCGCGCGCATCGAGTAGCCCGCGGCGCCTCACCAGCCATGTGCCAAAAGACGGGGCTCAGGCGCGGAAGAGCGCCTCGGCGAACCAGGCATTGTGGTCCGTCACCACGACTTCCGCTGTGTAGCCGGAACGCCGGGCCAGGCCCGGCAGGTCGTCGAGCGTGAATTTGTACGAGTTTTCAGTGTGGATGGGCACGTCGGGGACGAAGTGCAGGCGCTCGCCCGCGATGCTCACGTCGAGCTCCCGACAGGGCACCAGGTGCATCTCCACCCGGCGCTGGCGCGGCTCGTAAAATGCGAGGTGCTCGAACGCCTCGGGTGGGAAGTCCGCGCCAAAGCGCGCGTTGATGTGCCGCAGCGCGTTCCGATTGAAGGCCGCGGTGACGCCCGCGGCGTCGTTGTACGCCGCATGCAGCACGCCCGGGTCCTTGACGAGATCCACCGCCAGGAGCAGCGCGTCCCCGGGGTGCAGCCGCTCGCGTAGAGCGCGCAGAAACGCCACCGCACCCTCGCGCTCCAGATTGCCGATCGTCGACCCCGAAAAATAGACCAGCCTCCGTGCGCCGGTCGGAAGCTCCGCATACGCCGCCGCGGCGGAAAAATCTCCGCAATAGGCCGAGACGTCGAGCTCCGGACGAGCACGCCGCACCGCCCGCGTGGTGCGTTCGAGCGCCTCCTTCGAGATGTCGATCGGTCGATACAACCTCGGCTCGCTCAGATGTTCGAGCAAGGCGAGCGCCTTGTCCGCGCTGCCGCTGCCGAGCTCGACCAGCACACTGCCGCTGGCGATACGCTCGGCGATGGCACCACCGCGTTCCTCCAGCAAGGACAGCTCCGTGCGCGTCGGGTAGTATTCTGGTGTGCGCGTGATCTGGTCGAACAGCTGCGAGCCGAGCCGATCATAAAAGTAGCGCGGCGAAATGCGCGGCGGCGACTGGCGTAACCCTGCCAACAATTCCGAGAGCTCATCCGCTGCCACTTCCACCATCAACGAGGCCGCCATCAGCGAGCCTCCCGCGCCAGACGGATACCGGTGAAGGGCCAGCGCTGCTGGGGGTAAAAGAAGTTGCGATAGGTCGGGCGCGTGTGGCCGCGCGGCGTGGCCACACTGCCGCCGCGCAGCACCCACTGGCCACACATGAACTTGCCGTTGTATTCGCCGACGGCTCCCGCTTCCGCTGCGAAGCCGGGATACGGTTCGTAGGCGCTGCGCGTCCATTGCCAGAGCTCGCCAAACAGTTGAGTGAGGCCGGTGTGCGTCGCAGCCTTCGGGTGCAGGCGCAGCACCTCGCCAGCGGGGGCATCACCCGGCTCAGCTGCCTCGCCCGGTGCGGCTGGATCCCCCGGGTCGAATGGGCGCGCGGCGTGCTCCCACTCGAACTCGGTGGGCAACCGCGCACCCGCCCACGCAGCGAACGCCGCCGCTTCGTAGCCGGAGACGTGGCACACGGGCGCGTGCGGGTCGAGCGGCACCTCGCCATGCGCGGTGAACTCGTACCACACTCCGTCGGCGTCCCGCCGCCAATACAGCGGCGCCTGCACGCCATGCTCCTTGACCCACGCCCAGCCGTCGGACAACCAGAGCGAGGGCGCGCCGTAACCGCCAGCAGCGATGAACTCCAACAGTTCGGCATTGGTGACGAGCCGTGTCGCGAGCTCGAACGGTTCGATAAAACGGCGGTGAGCTGGCCTCTCGTTGTCAAAGCTGAACTCCGCGCCACCTCGCGCCAGGCCCGCGTGCACGAGACCGCCCTCAAAACGCCGAAACTCGAGCGGGGCGCCCGCACGACACGCCGCCAGCGGCCGCGCTACATAGGCAGGCCGCAGCGGGTTCCGCGAGAAGTTGTACTTCACGTCCATCACCAGCAGTTCTTGATGTTGTTGCTCGTGCTGCAGCCCCAGTTCGATCAGGGGCAAGCTGCCACGCTCCTCCAGCACACGTTGGATGGCCGAGTCGACCTGCTGCCGGTACGCAAGGATCTCGTTCAGGGTCGGCCGAGAGAGGTGACCGCGCTCCGGCCGTGGATGCTGCGGCCCCACGGCCTCATAATAGGAGTTGAAGAGCTCCTTGTACGCGGGTGAGGGCGAGCGATACCCTGCGACGTTACGCTCGAGCACGAAGGTCTCGAAAAACCAGCTGGTATGCGCCAGGTGCCATTTGGGCGGGCTGACGTCAGGCATGGCTTGCACCATGCAGTCCTCGGGCGTGAGC
>Ga0315912_10001354_pt1 | contig 30764 bp, 19 predicted proteins | sample VfabasoilMG_FD_204469 | JGI IMG/M metagenome (GOLD analysis project Ga0315912, IMG submission 204469) | Garden soil microbial communities collected in Santa Monica, California, United States - V. faba soil | ecosystem: Environmental > Terrestrial > Soil > Garden | place: USA: California...
CGGGCACTTGACTGGAGCAATTTACCGTGAGATTGCTCGGGCAAATAATGCTCGGCGGGTTGGTGTCCTGCACCGTGATGGTCTGGGCACAGGTGGCGCTGTTGCCGCACTGATCCATGGCCCGGTAGGTGCGTGTGAGCACAAACTGGCCGACGCAGTTACTGGCACTGACCGAGTCAGTCTGCCAAATCACTGTCACCGCGCCACCGCAACCGTCGTTCGCCGTCACGCTGTTCGTGTTTGGCGCGGGCACTTGGCTGGAGCAACTGACCGTGAGGTTGCTCGGACAAGTGAGGACCGGGGCCGTGGTATCAACACTGGCGATGGTCTGGCGGCAGGTGTTGGTGTTGCCGGTGCTGTCGGTGGCGACCCAGGTGCGCGTGGCTACAAACGTGTTGCCGCAACCCAGGTTGGTCACCGTGTTGAGCACCGTGATCACGGCGCCGCAATCGTCGCCGGCTGTGGGTTGGTCGAAAACCAGGCTGCCCGCACCGCATTCGTTGGTCTTGTTTCCCAAACAGTTTATGAAAGGCACCGACCGGTCGGCATTCACCGTGACAGTCATCGTGCAGGTAGCCGCGCAATCGTCAGAATCAGTCACTGAGACATTGACGACATGTGGGCCAACGCCAAATAGGGCAGTGAAGTCCATGTGATTAGTCGTCGGGGGCCGACCGGCCGGAACAGTGTTGGTTTGATAAGATGTTCCGTCCACGAACCACACCACAGTCAGGCGATCGCCATCGACATCGGAGACATTGACCGAAACCGTCACGGGCAGCCCGGTTGGCGGGGCGCAGTTCGAGGTGATGCTTCCGGAACACGTGATGGTGGGCGCCGTGTTGTCTCCTTCAAACGCCCCAATATCAATGATCCCGGAGACGATTCGCGGAAAGCCGCGTTGATCGGTGGGCGGGGCGCCGGTGTTGTCACCCGCATTGATGGCGGGGCTACCGCAAAGCAGGGCGTGGGTAAATGTCGGTCCGCCGTTATCTTGCAGCGGCCCCACGAGTAAAGTCGCAGCAGTGACGTTGAATCGATCGCTGAGGCCAGGGTCAATGAGACCAGTGATTGTGCCGATCAGGTTGAACCCTTCGGAATTTACATTCGCAGTAACGCCATTGAAGAAGTCGGATGCACTCCCGTTTCCCGCCACAATTGAATTCTTCAATTCAACAACTCCGTTTGCGTTGTCAACCCCACTGCCGAATCCCGTGGCAGGGACCACGTTTGTTGTCAGGGTCGCGTGGCTCAGAGTCAGGCTGCCGGAGCCGTTGGCGAAGCCGCCGCCGCGGGCAGGGCCGCTGGTGGAATTCGCAGCATTACCGCTAACGGTGCTGCTTTCCACAATCACAGTCCCCGAGCGATTATAGATGCCGCCGCCCGTGCCCGCGCCGGCCTGACCGACCGCCAGATTGCCGCTCACGGTGCTTCGGTCCAGAGTCACCGTGCCGAAACTGTTCCCGATGCCACCGCCTTCACCCGCGCCGTCGTTGCCGCTGCCACCCATCGCCAAGTTAAAACGGACGGTGGTAGTATGCACGGTCAAGGTGCCCTGGTTCCAGATGCCTCCTCCGGTGCTATCGGCATCCAACGTGGCGACGGCGGAATTGCCTTCGATCAGCGAGTTGGTAATCGCCATCGTCCCATCATTGTTCACGCCGCCACCGAGGCAGAACACTCCCGTACCTCCGGTGACGGTGTTGGTGGAGATCTGGCAATTGAGCACGGTTGCGGTGCCGGTATTGTTAAGTCCGCCGCCGTACCTGTTGCCGGCGCTTCCGATCACGGAGTTTTCGCGGACGATGCAATTACTCATCGTGAGCGAACTCACATTGTTGATTCCGCCGCCGCTGTCGGTCGCGACGTTGTCTTGGATCACGCAGTCGCGGAGCAGCAACGTGGCTTCATTGTGAATGCCGCCCCCGAAGTCGTCGCGTCCGTTCTGCAGAGTCAAACCGGAAATGCTGGCAATGCCCGGGGACACGTTGAAAATCCGAAAGTCCGGCGTGCCACCCGCCGGGCTGCGCTGGATGGTCAGGTTGTCGGCCCCCGGTCCCGTAATGGTGAGACTTCTGAGGATCAACAGTTCGCCACTCGTGAGCGTGATGGTGCCGCTGACCGCAAAATCAATCACTTCGCCGGGTACAGCATTTGAGATGGCCGCGCGCAAGGAGCCCGGGCCGCTGTCGGCGGTGGTCGTTACCGTGCTGGCCAGCGCGGAATTTGAAAAGAAAGTGACGGTGAGAAATAAGAAAAAGTTGATCGGAATACGCATGGCTATGGATGTCGCTTTGGGAAGTAAATCTCCCGGGCTATTCGACTCCCTTAGCCGATATCACAATCGGTTTCCTGTGTCAGCGGTGATACGGTAGGGTAGAATACATACGCAGTTTACCCTTCGTTATCGGGTGTCGGCGGTACACCAAGGCGGGTGCAGACAATGGGGAAGCTAAGAGACAGGCGCGCGGTCGGGCCGCGCGAAAGGACGCAAATGAGAACGCGGCCAATTACATTTCACGCCACGAGTTCACCAGGAAGAGGCCCGTATAACCTGCGGCCTTGTCATAATGAACACTCGTGTTGCCATTACTGGTGAATGTGTCGCAGATCACCGCGCCGAAAATGGAGGCGTTGCCACTGAACTTGACCGCGGCCTGCGGGGCATTGATGGTGCCGACGAAATTGGCGCCACCGCTGTAATTCACGAGGTGGCAAGTGGGGAGGCCGTAAAAAGCAAAGTTGGCTGGCAGGCCGGAGCCATTCACGACTCCGCCACCACCGATCGCAGCCGAGCCTCCGACATACAGTCTCAAACTCGCCCCGGGTTGGATATACACATAACCCGTTCCCTGGACATTAAAGTCCTTCGTCACTAACAGCGTGGCATTACCCGTAACTATCATCGGTCGGGTGAAAGCGAGGCTACTGAAACTCGGCAGCGTGTAATTACCGGAGTCCAGATACATAATGTTGGTCGACCCAATAAGCTCAATTCTCGGGAAGTCCTGTTTCCCCTTAAAATCAGGCGCCGAGTTTGGCTGGAATTGGACGTTCATGTCATCGTTGACCCAGCCGGACTGAATTCCGCCCATGCAAGACAGGTCCCCAACCAATCCCCCCGACACTGAAACGGTCCCGCCCGGACCAGTCACCGCTTTACCATACAAGCTTGCGCTGCCGACATCGATGGCTTTTGGCAACTTGGAGTTTGTCGCAATGCCGCCACTGGCGTTGCGATTGGTACCCGGATCGTAATTACCGAGGCTGGAATCATAGCCATCCACCACAGCACTGCCGCTCAACTTAACGGCGCCATTCGCCGCGATGGCATAATTGAAAAGACTCGGCGGGTTGGTCGTGCCCACTTCGACGACGCGGGAAATGAATTTGTCAGCGCTCAGCGGCGCGGGTACATAGCCCGCCGAATGAATCTTTGGAGAGGTCGAGCCAAATCCGAAGTTGGTGACGTAGTAATGGCTGCCATCGGGAAAATCGCGGTACTTCCAATACACGGTCTTTCCATCCACCACTTCAGCCGTCCAATCATTGGCAGTGGGGCTATTGCTGTCGCGGTGCAAATGGGTAAGGGCTTCCTCGATGCCCGCCTCCAGAATGGGGATGGCGGAGTTCCAGGCCGTCGCCCGCATGGCCGACATGTTTCGGTTCGAGATCAACACGAGGCAGCTGCCTAGAGCCAGTCCGATCAGGGCGACCGTCACCAGGCTGATCGCCAGAATGCTGCCGTTCCGGGAATTCCTATTTGTCGGTTTCATAGGCCTTAATTATTCCGCAGGACAACTTTGGTGGACTGAACGCTTTCGGTGTTCACTTTCGCTCCCAGGATTCGGCGCGAACAGGTCCAGGTTACCTGAATCAACCGGGTGTTCGTGACGTAGGCTGGCTCGTACGCGTCAAATGTGTTGGAGATGGTGGTCCGTTGATATTTCGAGAACTCCAGCGAATCGCAGTCGGTCAGGTAAACATTGGTTGTGGCGCCGCCTATGCGAACCAACGTCCGGGCATCGGGATCATAGCTGATCGTGAATCGCTGTTGGTTGGCTGCCTCAAACGTCAGGCTCGTGGGTGAGAATTCGACCAACCGGTGCGCCTGGCGGATTTCCCGCGACATCTTGTCCAGCGCCAGCTGACTAACCTGGTCCATGCCCACATAATTGGCGATCGCGACGAAACTCCGGCCGCTGTAAACGGAAAGCACGCCCACCGCCAACAGCACGAGCACACCCAACGCCGATGACACCAGAATTTCTGGCAAGGTGAACGCGGCCGCCGGCCGTCGGTTAATAGATGTGATTTTGTAGACCATATTTTGAAACAAAGGTGGTCATTTGCCGCGTGCGCAGAACGTTGCCGGATTTCCAAGTGAGATCCACCTGGATCATTCGCAGGTCACCCGCATATTTCTCGGTGAGTGGGGCGTTCGTGATGGTCACCGTTCCCTGGTAGGCGAATCCCCCCGCCGACGCATTGTTGCCATCATACGAAGCCGTGAATGTGGGAGGAATGAAGCCAGGTGACACGTCATCCCATCGGATCAACCGGATGACCTCCATCCGCTCTTCGAGGATTTGGGTTGCGCGCAGGTTTTCCCGGGTGACGCGCAGTATGCCGAGGCCCGAAACAAACGCGCCGTAAAACGCCGCCACCGACAGTCCTACCAGGAATACCGCAACCATGATTTCGGCCAGGGTAAAGCCCGCCTGCCGCCTCTCCCTCGAAGGATTCTCCAGCCGTCCAGCCAGGACGGAGCACATGCGATTGTTTTTCCATCTCATAAAAGTTGCGTCTGGGTCCGGTCGGGCAACGCCGGTGAAGCTAACTGGGGCTGTACTGGCTTTGCAACCCGGACGATTTCAGAACCGGCACCCGGAGATTTCCCGGATGCTAACGTGTAAAATGTTGGAAACCAACGTGTTGAAAACTTGCGATCAAGATCCCATTTCTCGCCGGGGTCTTCTTTGTCCTCGACGGACTTCGTCCTCTGCCGACGCGACGGGCCGTCGGATGTAGACTGTTCCTGTAAATACGCTTGAGACCCGAGGCCTATTTCAAAGCCAGAATCGACGAATGGTCTGAGATCGTCGAGCTTTCCAATGCGGGCGCTGAGGAAACCATAATGGGTACCGAGGGGCGAGCCCTTCGAAGCAAATTCGTGCGGCAAGCATCGAAGGCGGGGGATGCGGAGGAATCACGAACCTTCAAAACCACTAAGAACGGACTTCGCAGGGAGGCGGATATCCGCCGCCGATGAGATTCAACGAACCGTTACTCCCGCGCGCCACCTTCTTTGAGAATATTGATGAACTGCCGCATGGCCGGTGAGAGCACCTTGCCCTTTTTCAGAATCGCGGCCAGCGGGCGGTACATGTCGGGGTGATCAATCGGTGCGGACGCCAGGGTTTGCTTATTCACCTCCTGGCCAATCGTGGAGGACGGCACAATGGAGATCCCCGCGTCGATCTCCACCGCGCGTTTGACGGTCTCGATGTTATCAAACTCCATCACGTTGTTCACTTCGACGCCCTGTTCCCGCAAAATCTTGTCGAGTGCCTTGCGCGTGGGGATGTCCGGTTCGAAACCCACGAATTTCTGTCCCGCAATCGATTTCAGTTTGATGAGTTTCTGTTTGGCAAACGGATGCTGCGGATGGCAGATCAACACGAGCGGGTCTTTGCGCAACGGAATGACCTCCAGCTTGTTGTCCTTCGTGGGATAGGCGACCAGACCAATGTCCACCACGTTGCTGACAATGTCGTCATACACCTGGTTGGCGCGGCGATACTCCACGTGGACATGCACGGTCGGGTAATCCTTGAGGTATCGTTTGATATATGGGGGCAGATCGTGCAGGCCGATGCTGTAAATCGTCGCCACGCGGATGGTGCCGGAAATGATGTCCTTGATCTCCTGCAGCTTGCTGTGCAGGCCCTCGTAGGTCTGGATGATCTGCTTGCTATAATCGTAGAGCACCTGGCCCTCGCGCGTGAGCCGGAATTTCTTCTTGCTGCGCTCGATGAGCAACGACTTGAAGGTGCGCTCCAACGAGCTGATTTGCTGGCTGACGGCGGATTGGGTGACTTCGTTGATCTGCGCGGCTTTGGTGAAACTTTCCGTTTCGGCGAGGTCACAAAAAACCTTTAGGCTCTCGATCTGCATAAGTGGATTAAATGCCAAACCCACCTGACCGTCAATCCAAGTTATGTCTAAAACTAATCAGATTTTGCGCCCGTTGGCCGACGGCAGACTGCTTCCGGTGAATGCTATCGGTAGCAACTCCGCCATCGTGTGCTCGCGAATCCGATCCAACCTGGCGCTGTCGGCGGTTAGCACCACCGCCCTCGGCGCGTACTCAGCGAGCAATTGGCGGCACGCCCCGCAAGGCATGGCCCCGCCCCCAACGCGCGCCACCACCGCCACCGCCACGAAATCGCGCTCGCCCGCCGTCAGCGCTTTGAACAGGGCCACGCGTTCGGCACAACAGGTGAGACCGTAACTGGCGCTTTCCACGTTCGCGCCCATTATGATTTCGCCCCGCTTGGTCAGCAGAGCGGCGCCGACCAGAAACTTTGAGTACGGGGCGACCGCCAGTTTGCGCGCCTTGGCGGCCGCAGCGACCAATTCTTTTTGTGATCGACGCCGGGAGGAGGCGCTGACTTCGCGTTTGGATTTCATCGAGTTTGATCATCCGTGCAACCGGCAGAACTCTTTCAACAGTCGGGCACCCGTCCGTTTCACTGCATTGCCGGTTTCCAAAACTTCCTCATGCGAAAGCGTTGTCTTGCCCAGGCCCGCGGCGAGATTCGTGATGCACGAAAGCGCGGCCACGCGCAGTCCGCATTGCCGCGCCACAATGGATTCGGGCACGGTGCTCATGCCCACGGCGTCGGCGCCCAGTCGGGCGAATGCCCGGATCTCGGCCGGCGTTTCGTAACTGGGTCCACTGACGGCGAGGTAAACACCCTGGTGCAACTTTACGCCGATCTTTCGCGCCGCGCCGATCAGAGTCTTCCGCAAGTTTGCGTCATAAACTTCCGTGAGGTCCACAAATTCAGGCCCGCCGCGCAACGGATTTACCCCCATGAAATTAATGTGATCAGTCACGAGCATGAAGTCGCCCACGCGGAACTTGGGGTTGATGCCGCCAGCAGCATTCGTCAGCAGCACGTCATGAACACCACAGGCGGCCAGCGCGCGGACGGCCGCCGTCACCTGCTCCATTGAATGGCCTTCGTAGTAGTGCGCGCGCCCGCTGAGCACCATCACCGGAGTGTTTCCCAGTTTGCCGATGACCAATTTGCCGTCATGTCCAGCGACCCGGGGTTGGGGAAAGCCGCGCAACTTCGAGTAGGCAATTTCAGCGTCCACTTGAAGTTCATTGAGGACGTGGTTGAAACCGCTGCCCAGCACGAGCGCGAGTTTCGGACGCAATTTGGAGAGCCCCAGAATTTTGCCAACCCCTGAGTTCACGCGGCGATTAAGCCAGAAAGCGCGGGGCAGGGGAATACAGATTCTTCCGCAGAAGTCAGTAGCTGGCTGCAACCTGCACTATTCCGGGCCGCACCTAGCTCACAAATCGGTAGTCGTAAGGCTTGCGCATCTCGCGGGCGAGGTGGGCGTTGCCTTCTTTCGCACCCTCGCCAACGAACTCTTCCTTCGCCGCGTCCCACTGATACTTCCTGCCGGTGCGCAGCGCGATGACGATTAAGTGTCCCACACTGGCGGAACGGTGACCCGCTTCGACGGGGGCAATGGGATTTTTCCGCGAGCGGACGCACGAAAAGAAATTGCCCATGTGATCGTTGCTCACGTCCAGTCGCGTTGCGTTTGCGGGCAGCGGCGTTTCGATGATGTCCTCCTTGCTTGCGGAGAGGTCATTGCGGTTGACCCAGATCCAGCCGTCGGTACCGATGAACTTCAAGCCGTTGCGCTGACCGTCCTTTTTGACGATGCCGCCGTAGGGCGTGTCGTCCAACGTCGTCTTGACGAACTGCGTCGCGCCGTTGGCCCACTTGAGTGTGGCCTCGAATTCCGGTGGCGCGGTGTAACCGCCGGGAATCGCCGGCGTAATCACGCGCGCTTCCACCTCGGTCGGGCCATCGAGCCCAATGGCCCAGCGCGCGATGTCATTGTGATGCGCACCCCAATCGGTGACCGGGCCACCGGAATAATCCCACCACCATCGGAAATTCGTGTTGCAACGTTCCTGCAGATAATCCGCCTGCGGCGCCTGCCCCAGCCAGAAGTCCCAGTTGAGCCCGGGCGGTGGTGTCTCCGGCGGAAACGGGCCACCGCGAATGCCCGCCGGGACGAACACGTGCACCTCCTGCAGTTTCCCGATGCGCCCATTACGCACCAGCTCACAGGCCAGGCGGAATTTCTTGTCGCTGCGCTGCTGGGTGCCGGTTTGCAAAACGATTCCCCGTTCCCGCACTGCTTTCACCAGCCGCTTGCCTTCGTCAATTGTCAGCGTGAGCGGCTTCTCGCCATACACGTCTTTCTTCGCGCGCGCGGCGGCCAGGTTGATGAGCGTGTGCCAATGATCCGGCGTGGCCTGCACAATCACGTGGACGTCATCGCGTTCCATTACCTTCCGGAAGTCGCCGAACTGGGCGGGCGATTTGCCCTCTTTGGTGAATTGCTTCACCGCCTCAGCCAAATGCGCCCCTTTGACGTCGCACACCGCCACGATGTTCCCAAAGCGGGCCGCGTTGCTGGCGTCCGCTCGGCCCATCCCGCCGCAACCAATCAACGCGATGCCCGGACGATCATTGGCGCTGGTGGGAGTCTTGGCTGGCTCCTGCGCGGCAAGTTCGGATTCGATGAACCACAAAGGCAGGCCGGTCGCCGCGGCCGTGACGGAGCATTGCGCGAGAAAAGTCCGGCGCGAAATCTGAAAGGGTTTTGACATGACTCCAGCAAACGCTTCGGACGGCGACTGGTCAAGCTCTAGCCAATCGCAAGAATGGATGACAATGCTTGGAGTGCGCCGGCAAGCGAAGCGCGACGACGCTTTTCAACCGGCCACCGACTTTGTTTGTTACCAAAGCGGTGTCGTTGCTGCGCTTTGCCATCACAGTCCAAAATCACCATACTAATATGTGTGGATGTTTAGCGCTTGCTCGATGCAATGAGCGCGATCACTCCAATGGCAGCCAGCACACCCACCACGGCTAACAGAATCTTCACCCAGCTCTTGGGATAGCGGCCGGCGATCGTTCCTGTGAAGCCGTTCATAACCACTTGGAATGCCTGCGGGCCGTAGTTGTAAGTAAGCAGCCACACCGGCACGAGGATGTGTTTGAACGTCTGTCGTGAATAATCTGTGTCCACGCTCAGATTGCGATGCGTGTCGCCGGGGACTTCGGAGGCGCAGAGTGAATATGTTTTTCCGTCCATCACTTCGCGTGCGTGTTTGGCTGCGGCCACGAGATCAATCTGGTAACGCTCGACCACCCAGCCGGAGAGAAAGCCCGCGTTGTAGGGCGTCAGTTCCTTCGTCGGAAACGGTTCGACCTTGCGCAACAGATCCGGTTGCACGCCGCGCGAGGCAGCTACGAGTTCGTCGTCAAAGAAATGATCCAGTGAGCCAGACGACCATTGCCACCGGGTTTTCTGCACTTGCCGCGTCTGCGTTTTGCCGTTCGCGTCCGTGTAGGTTTCCGTCACGTAGTAGTGATAGCCGGACTCCGCCGTCCAGTCCGCATGCACCTGCGCGTCGAATGTCCAGTAGGGGATGTAGAGTCCTTTGACCGTGTCCGTGAGCGCGGCGTTCTTGAGTTTGTTGGGCGCGAACCACCGGCTGCCATACCAGCGGCGGATGCTGTCGCGCACCTGCGTATCACTCAGCTTGAACGGCAGCAGGCTCTCGGGCCGAAACGCTTCCTTGATTTCCTCGTACGGCACAAGCGCGGCTGAACCGCAGAAATTGCAACGCTGCCCGACGCGCTCGGGATCGAACACCGAGATGGCCTGGCAGCTCTGGCATTTGACGGAAGTCTTCTTCGCCTGCCAGCCGCGCTTGTCATCGGGAATGTTGCGAATCGCCGCGACGAGATCGTGCTCCTTGACGACCTGCTCGCCGGCCGCGTTGAGTTCCATCTGCGCGGGCGAAGTCGTGCCACAGAACGGGCAGATGAGCGATTGCTTGGCGGGATTCCATTCCGCCGCCGCGCCGCACGCCGGGCAGGAGAATTTCTTTTGGGCTATGGCTTCAGACATGGATTTTAGGCAGAGGAATGCTCGGCAGCCGAACAGCAAAACGAATCCCAACGGGATTCAATCTTCCAGCCCCGGGTTGCCGAGCTTGCGAGGCTACCCGGGGTGACTCCAATACAATCCACAACTCTGAAAGAGTTGGATTAATCCCACACATATCGTTCATCGAATTCGATTTCATATCGCCGCAACAATTCCCGGAACTCGTCTTGGAACGTGACCTTCCGATGATGTTCCTCCTGTCCAGCGATGTAATTCCGCACCGCCTCGACTTGCGAAAAGCCGATGGAGAAAATGCCGTAGCCGTTCTGCCACGCGAAATCAGGCAGGTCCGGGTCTTTGGTCTTCAGCCAGAGCGATGAGCCGCGTTTGACTTCCTTGACCATCTCGGATGCCTGGCAGGTGCGTGAAAGCGTCGAGAGGATGTGAACATGATCCTCCCCTCCACCGATGCTCAGTGGCTGGCAATCGTGGTTCGCCAAGATACCGCCCAAGTAACGATGCAATTCCTCCCGCAGCACGTTGTCGCGGAGAAACGGGCGACGATCTTTGGTGGAGAACACTGTGTGAACGAGGATTTTGGCCAGTGATTGGGACATGCGTGATCCAACTCCTTCAGAGTTGGTAGATTGTTTGGACGATTACCCAGCGTAGCCGCTGCGCGTCAACGCTGGGCTGGATGATTCCAATCCCGTTGGGATTGGCGATGGTTGAAGGAATCCAGCGCAACTCTCCGCCGTACGCCGTGCAGGAGAATTTCTTTTGGGCTGTGGCTTCAGGCATTGGGAGAAGAGTAGGAACGGACTGCGGTCAAGGTAACTTAGTCGTTCTTTCCAATCTCAAGTTGGTCATGCACGATCCTATCAAAGTCTTCTTTGTCTTTCGGTTCTTGGCCTTGGATTTTCACCCGCTTGGCATTGTGGTTTGTAATGCGATCGTAGAGCCAACTCAATACCAGATTTATCGCGATTCCGCTGGGGATTGTCACAAGGAAGAAGACAGCAAGTTCACTTGCCGGCACGCCGTTGACCACTTCACTTCTTAATCCACTAACGCGAACTCCGTCGGGAGGAGGTGGCCATGACACCAGCATTCCCTTGGGAGCTAGTAAGTCGACTCTAATTTCCTTTGTCATGACTTCAAAAACTCATCCAATGCCGCGCGCGTCACACGCCACGTCGCCCCGATCTTCTTGCCCTTGAGTTCGCCCTTTTCCAGCGTGGCCAGCACGTCGCCTTCGCTCACGCCAAGAGCCTTCGCGACATCGCTTGTGCCGAGAAGTTCAGGGATTCCGCCAGCGCCGGGAAGCGGTGGTGGCGCAACGGCGGGCGTGGATTGCGACGCGCCCATCGCGGCCATCATTTGCTGACCCATCGCGAGGCCGGCGCCCAATCCAGCCGCGGTGCTGGCCATGCCCGCGCCTTCGCCGCCGCCTTTGGTCATGCCTTCGGCCATCTGAAACTTCACGTAGTCGTTCAGGTTGCCAATCGCCGCCATGCTGCTGCGCTTGTCAATCGCTTGTTCCACTTCCGGCGGCACGGATACGTTCTCGACAATGAAGCTGCTGATCTCGATGCCGTATTTGCTGACGACAGCGGGATTGATGGCCGGTAACAACGCTTCGCCCAGTTCGCCGTAGCGCGCCGCGACATCGAGCACCGGCACTTTGGCCGAGGCCAGCGCGTCGGTGAACACGCTCACGATGCGCGAGCGCATGGTGTCGGCAAATTCATCCAACCGGAAATGATGATCCGTGCCGGCGACTTCCTTGAGGAACGTTTTCACGTCCACGACCTTGAAATCAAACGTGCCGTAGGCGCGGGCGCGCACGATGCCAAAATCCGCGTCGCGTAACATAATGGGATTGGCCGTGCCCCACTTGTTGCCGGTGAAGAGGCGCGTGTTGACGTAATAGATGTCCGCCTTGAACGGCGATTCAAAGCCATACTTCCAGCCTTTGAGCGTGGAGAGAATCGGGATGTTGTCGGTGGTCAGCGAGTGTTTGCCCGGGTCGAACGTGTCGCCGAACTGGCCGAGGTAGATGAACTGCGCAGTCTGCGATTCGCGTACGATGAGTTGCGCGCCGCGTTTGATTTCCTTGTCCTCGTCCGGGAAGCGCCACGAGAGCGTGTCGCGCGAATCGTCCTGCCATTGGATGATTTCCAGGAACTGACCTTTCAGATAATCCATCAGACCCATAGTTTGCCTTTCGTTGGCGTATCATTGTCACGGCGCGCAAAGCTGGGAAGCATAATTTCCCGGCAATTGTGTAATCGGTTTGAGAAGGAGCGCGACTGTGTCTGCCGGACCAGTCGCAGCGCGCCACTGGTACGGATTGGTCGGTGAAACCTTGACTGTGATCGTGCATTCGCGGCTGCTGCGGCTGGTCCTTTGCACACAGCCGCGCTCCAACTGTGATTCGTTTGGTGAGCGAACAGTCTACGCTTGCGGAATCGGCGCGAGCGTCGAGAATTTCCGCAGCTATGGCGGCTCAATCACTCAACTGCCCGAACTGCGGCGCGACGGCTTCGACGGAGGCAACGAAGTGCAGCCATTGCAATTCCATCCTGGCGACAGTCGCCTGTCCCGCGTGCTACGGGATGATTTTTATCGGCGCGAAATTCTGTTCGCACTGCGGCGTCAAAGTGTCGCGCAAGGAAGGTGTATCAGATTCCGAGCGCGCGTGTCCGCGGTGCAAGACGGCGACGCGCGCGGTGGTGATCGGCAAAACGGATTTGCGCGAGTGCCCGCGGTGCGAAGGGCTTTGGGCGGACACGGAGACGCTGCAACATATCTGCACGGATCGTGAACAACAGTCGGCTTTGCTTGGTGTGGCCGCTCCCATTCCGGCGCCCAGCACCAAACTGGAACAGGTCCGCTATGTGCCGTGTCCGGTGTGCCGGCAACTGATGCATCGCGTGAACTTTGCCCGCTGCTCCGCCGTGGTGGTGGACGTGTGCAAACAGCACGGCACGTGGTTCGACAAGGACGAGTTGCGGCGCATCGTTGAGTTCATCCGAGCCGGCGGCTTCGACAAAGCGCGGGCAGTTGAGCGGCGCGAAATGGAGTTCGAGAAGCGACAGTTGGAATCCGCGCGCGCGGCATTGCAGCACGAACGGCGTTTGGGTTACGCGCCTTCTTTGGCTCCTGATGTCACCGAAGGCGCGATCGCCTGTGCCGCGGCTTCAGTGATAGCTTCCTTCTTTTCTTCCGACTGAGTTTTGTGTTGATGCGGTCCGCTTAGATAGTTGGTAGCAATCCTTGCGCTGCGAGGGTTGGCCGGTCGCGGCGCGCCCGGCCCCACCACAGACAAATCGGAGTGTAACCACGCGATTGCCCGGCTTGATTTCTCCCCAAACTCCCCTACGCTGACACACTCGAATCCGTTTCGATTTTGAACATGAATCTAAGCAACGAAGAAATCCGCCGGTACTCGCGGCATCTGATCCTGCCGGAAGTCGGTCTGGCTGGGCAAAAGAAGATCAAAGCCACCAGCGTCCTGTGCATCGGCGCGGGCGGTCTCGGTTCGCCAATCGCCATGTATCTCGCCGCGGCGGGCATCGGCAAGATCGGCATCGTGGATTTCGACACCGTGGATTATTCCAATCTGCAACGCCAGATTCTCCACACGGATGCGGACGTCGGCCGGCCCAAGGCGCAATCGGCCAAGGAAACCATCGCGGGCATCAATCCCAACGTCGAGGTGGTCATCCACAATACCGCGATCAATTCCGGCAACGCGTTCGATCTCATCCGCCCCTACGACATCGTGGTGGACGGCACGGACAATTTCCCGACGCGTTACCTCACCAACGACGCCTGCGTGCTGCTCAAGAAGCCGAACGTCTATGGCTCGATCTTCCGCTTCGAAGGCCAGGCCAGCGTGTTCGCGCCGCATCTGGGCGGACCGTGCTATCGCTGTCTGTATCCCGAACCGCCGCCGCCCGGCATGGTGCCGAGTTGCGCGGAAGGCGGCGTGCTCGGCGTGTTGCCCGGCATCATCGGCTGCATCCAGACGACGGAGATTTTGAAACTCGCGCTCGGCAAAGGCACGTCCATGGTTGGGCGCCTGCTGCTCTTCAACGCACTCGACATGAAGTTCCGCGAACTCAAGTTGCGTCGCGATCCGGCGTGTCCGATCTGCGGCGACAACCCGACGATCAAGGAACTGATTGATTACGATCAATTTTGCGGCATCCAGCCCGCGCCCGCTGAACCCGTCGGCAACCCCGACGAAGTCACCGTGCAGGACATGAAGAAAGCGCTCGATGATCCGAAGCTCGGCATCAAAGTCATCGATGTCCGCGAAGCCGACGAATACGAGATCGCAAAAGTTGAAGGCGTGCCGCTGCTGCCGTTAAGCCAGATCAACGAACGCTTTACGGAACTCGATCCGAACCAGCAATACTATCTGCACTGCAAAGCCGGCGTACGTTCGTTGAAGGCGCTGAACTTCCTGCGGCAGCAGGGATTCAAATATCTCAAGAGCGTCAAAGGCGGCATCACCGCCTGGAGCGAGGAGATTGATTCCAAAGTGCCGCGGTATTAGCGCGCGAGTTCGTTCGACGCGCCAAAAGCGCACTTGCCCGAATCACTGCGAATCGGCATAAGAAAGCAAATCGAATTCTGCGATGGGCAAACTCTTCAAGCTTTGGGAGGCGCAACGAAAAGACAAGAAGGCGTTCGGGCGGTTGCGCGAGCATTGCGAATCCAAAATCGTCGTCTGGCGGCACTGGGATTTTCCAGACTGGTACTGGGATCCTGAACATTTTGTAAAGTATTTCGCCCGTTTCGTTGAGCGCGGCAGCAAGAAAACTGCTCGCTATCATTTTGGTTATGATGCGAAGGGCCGAGTGGTTTTGATTCGCAGCTTGCGCTCACTTGTCAGCGGCGGCTTCGGTTATGTTTTTTTGAGCTACGACGGGGATCAAATTATTGGTTCAAAGTACCTCAATGAAGAATCTGATGGTTTGTACTGCGTCTTTGAGGCCAAGATGGTTGATGGACGAATTGTGCGTCTGGAACAATCCGGGTTTTGCACGGACTTGATGCTAATCGAGTGGGGAGACGGAAAAGTATCCAAAATTCGGAAAGATGATCAGGTTGGCCTTGGCCCGATCGTGACCGAAACCACGTACGACCGGAATGGCAAGGTCATCTCTGAAGCTGATCTTTCCGAGATCGAGGAAGAGCCACCAATCCCGAAAGGTGTGACCCTGAAATCACAGGGCGAGGAAATTCGTAAACGACTGGTCCAAGCCGTGGTTAAGGCCGTCACCAAACTCAAGCTCAAGAAGCCGGTTTATTGTCTCGCGCTGAATTACGACTGCGAAGGCAATCCCATCATGCCGCCGATGCTCGGCGTTGGATTGGATTCTGAAAGGCAGGCGCGGCTCAAGAAAGGCGGCAAAGATGCGAAGTTGGACATCTGGGAGCCCGAGCAAATGTCGTTGTTTGCCAAGGAGAAGACGGACGAGGTCATTTTCAATGACAAGAAGCTCCAACAAGCTTGCGACCATTACAACCGCCTGCTCGAAAAGAAAGGCGACAACGCTCCAGCTCACAAGCTGCTCAACGAAATTGCCGCTGAACTTTGCCGCATGAATTGGAAGGGCAAGCTGAACACCACAGACAACTTCATCGCCTACGCAGTGGACACTGACCTCGCTGATCTACAAAAGAACTTGAGACAAAGCGTTCCTGCGGACCGTCTGAAGGGGCTCAGAGCGGCGAAGATGCTCTAATCACCCAACCTTGGAAGCCCTGAACCCAGAATCGGCATCGGGGCTTCTGATATGCGCGCCTGAGGGGAGATTGATTCCGAAGAATTCCATTACGCCGGCACTTTTCGGTAGTAGTCTACGACTTGATAGCGATTGGCGACGAGGCCAAAGGCGAGGGCGGCGACAAAGGCGAACCCGGCAAAGAAGAACATTTGGAAAGCCGTGACGCCGAAGCCTGTCGAGGCAATGAAATCCGTGACCGTGACGTTCTTCACCGCGGCATTTACGACCAACACCCACAGATTGCCGACGGTCACCGAGAGATTCCAGAAAGCCATCAGCGCTCCCTTCATCGCCGGTGGCGCCTGGCTGTAGGCGAATTCGAGTCCGGTCGCCGACACTAGGACTTCACCGAGAGTCAGCAGCGCATAGGGCAGCACTTGCCACGTGATGGAGAAAGCGTGGCCGCCATCGAGCACCACTTGCATGCCGCCGACGACAATCCATGCCAGACCGGAAAACGCAATGCCGACGGTCATGCGTCGCAGGGCGGTCATTTCGAGGCCGAAGCGCTTCAATGCGGGGTAAAGCACGAGGTTGTTGAACGGGATGAGGATCATGACCAGCAACGGATTCAGGGCCTGCATCTGCGAGGACTGGAACCACGAGGGCTTGGTCATGGCGTCGGCCTGCAAGACCCAGGTGGATGCCTTCTGGTCGAAGAGCGACCAGAACGGCGTCACGAGGAAGAACAACACCAACACGCGCAAGACCGCGCGAACACCTTCCACAGCATCGGCGGGATGATGGCCGCGAGCATTCTCCAATTGCAGCCAAACACCGGCGCCGCCGAACGCGATCAACGCGACCAAGGCGCTGCAAAACGAAACGACGAAACCAAACGAAGGCACGAGCGCAAATGCAGTAATCGCGACGACTACCCCAACAGCGGCAAGCGTAAGTCCGGCGCGCCCGGAAACCAGCGCGGTCCGCGCGACGCGAAGGAACGAGTCTGGATTCGGCGGTGCCGGCGGAACGAAAACGTAGCGCTTGCGTCCCAACCAGAGAATCAGCGTCGCGAGAAACATCAGCGCGCCAGGAATGCCAAAGGCGATCGCGGCCCCGAGTTCCTTGAGAAAGATTGGCATCAGCAGGGAGGCAAAGAAGGAGCCGAAGTTGATGATCCAATAGAACGCGTCGAATACCAGCTTCGCCCGGTGTTTGTTGGTTTGATCGAATTGATCACCCACGAAAGCAGCGACACAGGGTTTGATGCCGCCCGACCCGAGCGCAATCAGGCAGAGGCCGGTGTAAAAGCCCGTACGATTTGATTCGAAGAGCGCGAGACAAAGGTGGCCAAGGCAGTAGAGCAGACTAAGCCAGAAGATGGTGTGGTATTTGCCGAGGAAGCGATCGGCCAGCCAGCCACCGAGGAGGGGGAAAAAGTAAACACCGATGACGAAGGTATGAAACACATCCTTCGCTGCGCCCGCGCGATCCGCCTCCGGCAGATGCGCAAGCAACGACGTCACCAGAAACACCGTCAGGATGTTGCGCATGCCATAGAAGCTGAAGCGCTCGCAGCCTTCGTTGCCGATGATGTAACGGATCTGGCGCGGGATGGGCGTTTTGTCCGCTGGAGGTGCCCCTGCGATGGAGTTGCTCATGGTTGCTGGCCGCCGAAACTGCCGCAACGGAACTGGAAATCAAGGAATGACTGCGGCGATCGTCGAAGTAACCTTCATTCGGGCGAGCAAATTGATTGCAAAATTTCGTCGAATGCAGGCGAGGTCCCGAGCAATTCGTTTACTTACTGAAGGCGCGCGCGATAGCCAAAGACGAGGTTGCTGCCGGCCGGTTCCAGAATTATGGCCGCGGCGCTGATTTCGATCTGTGGATTAAAAATTGAGCGGCAGGTCAAAGGTGATTACCACCGCGAGTAAATATCCGGAAAGTCCTGGGGGCGATGAACTCGCCTTTTCATCTCCTCTGGGTTCGTGGAGCTTCGCATTTACGACTGGATTTGCTGGCTGAAAGTCTGCGCGGCAAGGTTGCGGTGTCAAGGACGGTTGCATCCCTTTGCGGAACGCGGTCCGCATTGCATGCATTCTGGCGGGCATACGGGATTTTCCCTGCTTCTCACCTTGATTCCTGATTTGACGTCCGTCCAGTTCAGGCGAACCTAGTCGCAGTCGCATGCGATCCATTAGATTCGTCACAGTCCTCCGCCGGCTTGGTATGTGGTGTTGTATTGGTGGGTTTCTCTTACCCCATACTCCTGGTGCTATTGCGCAATCCAAGCGACCCCCATTTGCTGATGCGCCGTTGGCCCGCAAGGTTCACGGGGAAGAAGCGGTCCGGCAACTCGGCGATCGGCTCAAGGACGTGGCCGAGTTCCACCGTCTTCCAGAAAGCGAGTTGGGCGCCCTATTCCGCCGCGACAAATCGCTTTGGTTGGACCGCCACGGGCGTTTGTTCTACGTGTGCGAGTTTCCGGTACCGGAAGCGGGACCGGTGGGAGAATCCACCAACACACCGCCGCTCAATCCACTCTATCCGCTGAACCAGACCTTCAAACTGCACAGCCGGTCCGGCGCAAACCGCATCATTTATCTGGACTTCGATGGGCATGATGCAACCACGTCGACCTGGGGTGATGACAATGTGCCCATGGCGCGACCCTATGACACCGATGGCAGCCCGCATAGTTTCAGCACGGCCGAACGCCAGAGCATTCAATATATCTGGTCCCGGGTGGCGGAGGATTTCTTGCCGTACGATATTGACGTGACCACCGAGGATCCGGGTGTGGCGGCTCTGAAAAACACGGGCACCGGACGCTACGGCGTGCGCGTTGTCATCGGCGGTGCGTATGATGATTGGTTTGAATCGTCCGCCGGTGGGGTGGCCTACCTTAACTCTTTCGACGACAGCACCGATAATCCCTGCTGGGTGTTTCCCAAGAACCTCAGTGATAGCGACAAAAACATCGCCGAGGCAGCCAGCCACGAAGCCGGGCACACGCTCGGCTTGAATCACGATGGCCAGACGACCGGGGTGAACTATTACACCGGCCATGGCAACTGGGCGCCGATCATGGGCGTAGGATACAGTCGGCCGATCGTGCAATGGAGTCGGGGCGAGTACACGTCGGCCAACAACACGGAAGATGATCTTACCCGGATGCTGACTTTCGGCGCCATCAACCGCCCCGATGATCATGGCAACACAGTCGGTACCGGGACGCCGCTCACTGGGTTGCGGCCGTTCAACTGGGGCGTCATCAGCAGTGCGGCGGATGTGGATTTCTTTTCTTTTGCCACCGGGGCAGGAACGACCGCAATCACCTGCACCCCGGCGCCGCAAGGACCCAACCTGCGCCTCCGATTGTCACTCTACAACGGCAGCGGTACGCTAATCACTTCCGCAACCGTCGCAGACAACGCCACGACGGGTGTGCAGCCGGTGACCATTTTGTCGGCTCTGCCCCCGGGAAATTATTCTGTCTCCGTCGAGGGGATCGGCACGGGCAGCCCGTTGAACAGCGGGTACAGCGATTATTCCAGTCTCGGACAATTCACATTGTTGGTGAGCCTGCCGGGAGTCGGTAGCTGGCTGCCAACGAGCGGCGGTGGTTATGAATGGACGAATACCGCTAACTGGGTGTCTGGCATACTTCCGCTGGGGCCAGGCGCAGTGAAATTATTCACGAACATCCTCGGTGGAGATCAGACGATTACAACCGACACCCCCATCACGCTTGGCGGATTGTGGCTGGGGGATGCCGGGGGCGCACACACCTACACATTCCAAGCCACGGGGGAGGGGGCAATCCGATTCGCCACGACCAACGGTAACGCTTGGATTAACAAGCTGCCCGGCCTTGACGATGTAATCACCGCACCCCTGCAACTTCTCACCAATCTGTCGATCACCAACGCCACTGAAGCACAGCTCGTCTTGGGCGGTGAAATCAGTGGGCCGTTCTTCGTGACCAAACACGGAGCGGGCCAGGTTGTGCTTGGCGGAACGAATGGCAACGCTGGGCTGGTAGTGGCGGAAGGGTCGGTCCGGCTGGACGTTGAGGCTTTGATTACCAGCCTATCTTCAATCGATGTTCGGTCCGGCGCGGTGTTGGATGTGAGTTCCCAGCCCGTGTGGTCAGTAGGAGTCGGTCAGACTTTGATGGGGAATGGTGTGATTACGGGCAGCGTGGCGGCGGCCAGCAGTTCTCGATTGGCGCCGGGGACGATGGAGGAGCCGGGCACGTTGTCCGTCGCCGGTCAACTCACGCTTGAGGATGGGGCGACAGCCGCTTTCAACTTCACGTCTGTGACGAATGCCGGCACCGGAAGCAACGACCTCATCGCTGTGGCCGGAGATTTGATTTTGAACGGGGTCATTGCCGTGGGCTTCGATTTTGCCGGCGCCCGACCGGATACGAACGGCTTCTACACCCTCATTACTTATTCCGGATCGCTTACGGGCGGGGCAACCAACCTCATTGCGGTGAACGCCGGTAACAGATTCACCTACACCTTTGACGATTCCGTGCCGGGCGAAATCCGCGTCCAAGTATCGGGCGCGCCCGCGGAATTGGTCTGGCAGGGCGGCATGTCAGGAAATCTCTGGGACGTGTCGGGTGCGGCCAACTGGTTGAACGGTGTTTCCACCGACACTTTTTTCCAGGGAGACACTGTGCGATTTGATACCGCGGGTTCAACCGTGCCCGCCGTAAGCCTTAGCGACACGTTGATGCCCGCAAGTCTGACGCTGACAAACACCGCCGGCTACACGTTTGGTGGCGGCGGGCGGATTGGCGGGGCCGCCATGGTCATCAAGCAAGGCCCCGGAACATGGACCGTCGGAACGTCGAACGATTTTTCGGGCGAGGCGCAAGTGCAGGACGGTACTCTGGTGGTGGGAAATCCGGGTGCGCTAGGATTGACCAATGGCGGCACCACGATCAGCGGTACGGGACAGGTGGATCTCAACGGTTCGATCCTTGGCTACGAACGCCTGACCCTTTCGGGCGCCGGTCCGGCTGGCGCCGGTGCGGTTGTCAACAGCGGCGCGGCGCAAACCAACGCCCTGCGGCTCGTGACCTTGGCGGGCGATGCGACCATTGGCGGCTCGTCGCGCTGGGATCTCCGAGGCATTCCGGCGGCTAACATCCCTGCGAGCCTCACGGGCAACGGCTTTGCGCTGACGAAAGCCGGTCCGAACCAGATCTGGCTGGCAAATCTAGGCAGCATGCTCATCGGCAACATCACCGTGAACGAGGGCACGTTGGGGTTTGAGGGGACGAATACCATGGCTAACAGTGGTGCGCCGCTGACGGTGAATGCCGGGGCCACGCTGGCGTTCCTGAATGCCTTTGACAGCGACTTCACCAAGGTGCTCGCCTTGAATTCCTGCACGCTCCAAAACGATTCCGGTCACAACGATTTGCTGGGCTCGACCACGATTTCGGGAAACATCAACGCGGTCGTGGGTGAAGCGGCCATGCTGGATTTGCGCGGTTCAATCACCGGCACTGGCGGTTTCCTCAAAACCGGCCCGGGCATCTTGCGGGTGGCGGGGGCCGGTAGCTATTCGGGAAATGTCACCATTAACGCCGGTACATTCATGGTCGGGAGCGCCACGGCGCTGGGCACTAGCGCGGGCAGCACCACGATTGCTTCCGGAGCGAGGCTGGATGTCGCGGCGTTTAGTCTGGGAGCGGAACAGGTCTTCGTCACCGGCAGCGGCATCAACAGCCGGGGCGCCATCGTCAACAGCTTGAACACCGGACAGCTAAACGCGCTTCGATTCGTTACGCTCACCGGCAACACCACGTTTGGCGGCAACTCCCGCTGGGATATTCGCGCCAATCCCACCGGCTCGCTCCTGGGGGCGTTCAATCTCACCAAGGTCGGCAAGAACGAAGTCTGGCTCGTGGGGCTCGACGCCACGCAGTTGCAGGGGGTAACCGTCAACGAAGGTATTTTGGGCTTTCAGGGCAACACGACGATGGGTAACGCGGCCAGCGCGATGACCGTGAATTCAGGCGGGTCATTCGGAATATTCGGCACCGGAACGAACATTCTCAACAAGGCGCTCACCCTGAGTTCCGGGCGCATCTACAATGGTAACGGCTCGAACACTTTTGTCGGCAACGTGATTCTGTCGAATTCCAATCAGCTGGATACGGCGGCCAGTTCGACCTTGGTGCTTGGCGGCGTGCTCAGCGGCTCCGGTTTTGTTAACAAGCTTTCCGCCGGCACTTTGTCCCTGGCCGGTAATAACACTTTCAGCGGCCAGAGTTACATCACCGGAGGCACGTTGCAGATTGGCGCGGGCGGTACTGCGGGCAGCCTCGTGGCCACCTTGAACAATAATTCGGCCCTCGCGTTCAACCGCACCAGCGATTACACGCATGCCGCGATAATCAATGGTAACGGCGGCATCACCAAGCTGAACACCAACATGTTGACCCTCTCGGGTGCGAACGGCTACTCGGGCGCCTTAACCGTCAGCGCCGGAACATTGCGGGTGGGCGGCGATTCGGCGCTGGGGACAGCGGTGGGTGGCGTCAACGTTGCCGCCGGCGCCACGCTCAACATTAACGGATTCAACCTCGGCACCGAACCGGTGACCATCACGGGCAATGGCGTGGGAGGCAATGGAGCGTTGATCAACACCGGCGCCAACCAGAACAATGCACTCCAAACGCTCACGCTCGCCGGCCATGCGATAATTGGCGGCAGCGCACACTGGAATTTGCGCGGCAGTGGCGGCCTCGCCGCGCTGAACACCGGCGGCTTGCCTTGGTCGCTGACCAAGACCGGCGCCAACACCATTGCCTTCGGTTCGGTAACGGTAAGCGCGGCGTTGGGAGCAGTAGCAATCCAGCAGGGTGTGCTTTCGTTGGAAGCCGACACCACCGGGCTCGGCAATCCCTCCGCCAGCGTGACGGTGGCCGGGGGCGCGGCGTTGAATCTTCATTCGCTCGTCACGCCGTTGAACAAAGGCGTCGTCCTCCAGAGCGGCGGCAAGCTTTCTCATAGTGGTCCGGTTTCGGGAGGCATCGACAGCCACGTGAACAGTTCCGTGAGCCTGGCTGGCGGCAACGCGTATTTGGAGAACAGCACGACACTTTATGCGCTCGAATTGGACGGGCCCGTTAGCGGACTTGGCAATCTCAACAAGACCGGCCCCGGTTTGGTGCAACTCAACGCGACGAACAATTACACTGGCGCGACCATCATCAACGCCGGCACACTCAAGCTCGGGGCCGGGGCCAGTTTAAGTGCCACACCGGAGATTGCCATTGATTCGGGAGCGATTCTGGACGTGGGCTTGCAGATCGGGGGGTTCACCTTGTTACCGGGCCAGCTGCTCAGTGGTAATGGCATTGTCGTGGGTGATGTGGTGGCGACCGGCACGGTGTCACCTGGTGCATCGATCGGGAAGCTCGCGGTGACGGGCAATCTGGTTTTGGTTGGCGTCACCGCGATGGAACTGGCCAAGTTTGATGGGGCGTTGACCAATGACACGGTGGCGGTGGGAGGAGTCATGACTTGCGGTGGGACGTTGGTCGCGACGCATGCGGGTGATCCGCTGGTGCTGAACGACAGCTTCCGCCTGCTGAGTGCGGGTGCGTTGGCCGGCGCGTTCGGTGGTTTCTCGTTACCGGCGTTGACGCCGGGTCTTACTTGGAGTGTATCCGGGTTGAACTCCGACGGTTGGTTGCGCGTGGTAAGCAACACCCCCCCGGCCATCGCCTCGGTCGCGGTCAGTGGCAATGACCTGGTCATCAGTGGCGCGGGCGGAGCGCCGGGTGCACAGTATTTCGTGCTCTCGGCCACCAACGTCGCGCTACCAGCCCTGCAGTGGAGTGCCGTCGCGACCAATCTCTTTGATGCCGCGGGCAATTTCGCCTTCACCAACGCGCTATCACCGGATGTGGCGCAGCAGTTCTTCCGCCTACACGTGCCTTGACCATTTGTGGTTGGGCCTTCGGGCGGGCATCATCAGAATTTGAATTTCCCAGTTTGGCCTGGCGTCGGCAGACTGGGGCCGCTTTCGCCCCGTTTCACCTGAAACCCGGCTGCGCCTATGATCGCGACGATGCCAACTTGCGCCCGCTGCTCAAACTTGCCGATTGCCCGGCCCGGAATTCGTCATCTCCTCCAGCTGACCTCATTGATGGGATTGCTTTGCGCCGTTCAACCCGCGGCGGCTGAGCGGTTTCATCAGTGGGCGTCGAAACCACCCATGGGCTGGAACAGTTGGGATTGTTTCGCGACGACGGTGACCGAGGCGCAGACGAAGGCGCAGGCGGATTACATGGCGGAACATCTCAAGTCGCACGGATGGGAATACATCGTCGTGGACATCCAGTGGTACGAGCCAAGGGCGAACAGTTTTAATTACCGACGAAATGCTGAATTGGTCACCGACGAGTATGGCCGGTTGTTGCCTGCGACGAATCGCTTTCCTTCTGCGGTGAACGGTGCGGGATTCAAGGCGCTCGCGGATTATGTGCACGGCCAAGGGCTGAAATTCGGCATTCACCTGATGCGCGGGATTCCGCGTCAGGCCGTGCGCGAGAACATGCCGGTCAAAGGAACGAACTTTCGTGCGCGTGACATCGCCAACACCAACAGCATTTGCACGTGGAATCCCGACATGTTCGGTGTGGACATGGCCAAGCCCGGGGCGCAGGCGTATTACGATTCCGTATTCGAACTCATCGCGTCGTGGGGTGTGGACTACGTGAAGGTGGACGACATCAGCCGCCCGTATCACGCAAACGAAAAGGAGATTGAAGCGGTCCGGCGGGCGATTGATCGCACCGGCCGGCCGATGGTGCTGAGTCTCTCGCCCGGCGAAACCGCGCTGACCGCGGCTGGGCATGTTGCGACCAACGCCAATCTCTGGCGCATCAGCGATGATTTCTGGGACAACTGGCCCGCGCTCCACGAACAATTCCGCCGGCTGCGGAACTGGAATCCACACCGCGGTCCCGGCCACTGGCCAGATGCTGACATGCTTCCACTTGGCGTGCTGGACATGGGTAAGCGCAAAACCCGCTTCACGCCCGACGAACAACACACGCTCTTGACGCTTTGGAGCATCGCGCGCTCGCCGTTGATGCACGGCGGCGACATGACCAAGATGGACGACTTCACGCTCTCGCTGTTGACCAACGACGAGGTGCTGGCAGTGAATCAAAATAGCACCGGCAATCGTGAGTTATCCAACAACGGTGATGTGGTCGTGTGGATCGCGGATGTGCCCAATTCAACAGATCGCTACCTGGCGCTCTTTCACGCGCCGCCTGGAAGATTCTCCGGCACGAATGCCGCGCAGCGCGTGACTGTTGATTTCCCCGACGTCGGGTTCGTCGGCAAGGTTCGCGCGCGCGACCTTTGGCAGCATAAAGACCTCGGCGAATTTGAGAAGCAACTGACCGCGGACATTCCTGCGCACGGCGCAAAGCTCTATCGGCTGTCCGGTTCGCGCGACGTGGTGCGCGAGGAAGTCAAAGATGATGCTGTGCCAGCGACGGCTTATCTCTTTTCCTACTTCACCGACAACGGCGAGGACGGCTTGCACCTGGCGTGGAGTCGCGACGGCTACAAGTGGACGGCGTTGAACGGCAGCAAGAGCTATCTCAAACCAGAAGTCGGTGAATCAAAGCTGATGCGCGATCCCTGTTTGCTGCGCGGGCCGGACGGCACGTTCCACATGGTCTGGACCACGGCATGGCAGGGCAGGACCATTGGCTACGCTTCATCGAAAGACCTCATTACCTGGACGCCGCAGCAGGCAATTCCGGTCATGGCGCATGAGCCGGCGGCCATCAACTGCTGGGCGCCGGAAATCGTTTGGGACGCCAAGCGCAGCGAGTTCCTGATCTTCTGGGCGACGACAATCACGAACAAGTTTCTCGAGACGGCGGCCGGTGGCGACGAGCGCTACAATCACCGGATGTACGCCACGACCACGCGTGATTTCAAAACGTTCACGCCAACGAAGCTGTTCTACGATCCAGGCTTCAATGTCATTGACGCGACCATCCTTCCGGCAACCGGAAAATTTCACCTGATCATCAAGGACGAGACGCGCAATCCAGTGAAGAAGCATCTGCGCATCGCGGCGAGCGACGATATCGCCGGGCCGTATCAGAATCTCTCCGCGCCATTCACCCGCGATTGGGTGGAAGGTCCGACGGCATTGCAAGTTGGCGGCGACTATCTGGTTTATTACGACGCCTATCGCGATCATCGTTACGAGGCGAAACGTTCACGGGATTTGAAGACGTGGGAAGAGGTTTCGGACAAAATTTCATTCCCGCGAGGTGCGCGGCATGGGACAGCACTGGCAGTGCCCGGCACAGTGATCGAGACACTGCTGGGCCAGGAGAAATCCGCGTCAACGAGCTTGCCGACACTCTTTCTTATCGGCGACTCGACCGTGAAGAATGGCAGCGAACGACGCGAAGGCGGGCTCTGGGGTTGGGGTGAATCGCTCACGTCTTTGTTCGACACAAACCGGATTCGCGTCGTGAATCGCGCGATCGGTGGTCGCAGCAGCCGCACGTTCCACACCGAAGGCCGCTGGGATCGGGTCATGGACGAGTTGCACCCGGGTAACTTTGTGTTGATTCAGTTTGGTCACAACGACGGCGGCTCACTCACCGACGCGCGTGGGCGCGCCTCGATCAAGGGCACGGGGGACGAGACGCAGGAAGCCAAGGACAAGGACGGAAAGCTTGAGACCGTTCATTCCTACGGTTGGTATCTCCGCCAATACATCGCCGGCGCGAAAGCGAAAGGCGCAACGCCGATGGTTTGCTCGCCGATTCCCCGCAATATCTGGCGTGAAGGCAAGGTGGCGCGCGCAGCAAATGATTATGGCAAGTGGGCGCGGGAGTCGGCTGAGGCCGGTGGCGCGCAGTTCATTGATTTGAACGAACTGGTGGCGCGCCGTTACGAAGCACAGGGTTCGAATACAGTCGCGACGCAGTATTTCACCGAGAAGGACCATACCCATACCACCAAGGCCGGCGCGGAACTCAATGCGGCCTGCGTAGCTGAAGGCGTGGCGGCACTTCCGGCTTCAGATCTCAAGTTGTTTCTACGTCTTTCCTCCTCCAACCCATGAAGAAGAAACTGCAGTGTGCGCTGGTAGCTTTGGGGATGCTGGGCGTTGGTGTGTTGGCACTCCCGACGCAGGCTGCGACTCGACGAGATTGTCCGCTCGACCTCGGCTGGCGATTCCATAAGGGCGATGTGCCTGGCGCGGAGAAACCGGAGTTCGACGATGCCAACTGGCGATTACTTGATCTGCCGCACGATTGGAGCATTGAAGGGCCGTTCGCGCAGACGAATAAGACCGGTGGCGCGGGGGCATGGTTGCCGCACGGAGTGGGTTGGTACCGCAAGCACTTAACTTTGACATCCGGAGAACAAGGTCAGCATGTGAGTGTGCATTTTGATGGCGTCATGCAGAACAGCGAGGTGTGGATCAACGGCGTATGGCTCGGCAAACGCCCATTTGGCTACGTCAGTTTCGGCTACGACCTCACGCCGCATCTAAAGTTCGGCGCGGGTGCGACCAACGTGCTGGCCGTGCGCGCCGACACTTCAGCGCAACCGGCCTCGCGCTGGTATTCGGGCGCGGGCGTTTATGGACACGTGCGATTGTGCGTCACGGATCGGATTCGTTTCGAGCCGCAGTCCATCGTTGTCACCACGCCGGACATTGGGAGCAACTCTGCCTTTGTTCGCATCGCCACCCGCGTGATCAATGGATCGGCGGCGGCCCAAACACTCAGCGTCGCGGCGAGCGTTCACGGACCGCCCGGTTCGGCGCCCGATGGCCGCTACGCCTGTGCTGGCGAATCTTCTTCGGTCACGGTATTTGCGGGACAGTCTGCCGATGTGAATTTTGACGTGAAGATTCCCTGGTTGCCGCGACTTTGGAGAGTCGAGCAACCTGATTTGCACGTTGCCCGTTTGCGGCTGCGCGTCGGCACGAATCTGGTTGCCCAGGAAAGCGTCACCTTTGGTGTCCGCCAGATTGAGTTTCGAAGCGACACCGGTTTTTATTTGAACGGGAACCGCGTCAAGCTGAAGGGCGTCTGCCTGCACCATGATGGCGGTGCCTTCGGCGCGGCTGTGCCATTGAGTATTTGGGAGCAGCGCTTCCAGAAGCTGCGCGCGCTCGGAGTAAACGCCATTCGCACCGCGCACAATCCGGTTGGGCAGGATTTTCTGGACTTGTGTGATCGCATGGGTTTTCTCGTCATGGTCGAAGCCTTCGACACTTGGACGGTGAAAAAGAATCCTCATGACTACAGTCTCTATTTCAACGAGTGGTCGAAGCCGGACTTGCGCGACATGGTTCGCCAGAGTCGCAATCATCCCAGCGTCATCCTATGGAGCGTGGGCAATGAAATCCGGGACACGCCGAAAGCCGAGCTGGCCAAGGAAATCCTGAAAGGGCTGGTTGATGTCTGCCACGAAAACGATCCGACGCGGCCGGTGACGCAGGCGTTGTTTCGACCGAACACAAGCGGCGATTACACCAACGGACTGGCCGATCTGCTGGATGTGATTGGAACAAACTATCGCGACCAGGAGTTGCTGGATGCATGGCGCGCGAAACCGGGACGCAAGATTGTTGGAACGGAGCAGGGGCATGATCGGCGCACGTGGCTTGCATGCCGGGACAATCCGCAACACTCCGGGCAATTCCTCTGGGCCGGCGTGGATTATCTCGGCGAGTCGCGCTCGTGGCCGCGCATCGGTTACGCTGGTGGCCTGCTGGACCGTACCGGTACAATCAAACCGACGGCCTACGAACGGCAAAGCTGGTGGAGTGACCAGCCGATGGTTCGCATCGTCCGCCGGGTTGCGCCCAACGACGTCCTGCCCGAAGATCCCGGTTGGGGCGGTGAAGAACGATTCACACAGGTGCAGTTTGCCGACTGGTCGCCGCGCAAGACCGAACCCCACGAGGAAAATGTCGAAGTTTATTCCAACTGCGACGAAGTGGAGTTGTTCCTCAATGGCAAATCGCTTGGAACGAAATCTATCAACGCCGATGCCGCGCCCCGCAACTGGAAGGTTACGTTTGAGCCAGGCTTGATCACAGCCGTCGCGCGGAACAAAGGCCAACTCGTGGCGACGAACGAACTCCGCACGGCAGGTAAGCCGATGAAGATCGCGCTGTCAGTGGAGACAACGAGTCCGGGCAACCTGCTTTCGCCAGTTTGGGATGACGTCGCATTTGTGACCGCGCGCGTAGTAGATGAAAATGGCGTCACCATTCCCAACGCACGGGACGTGATTTCATTTGCCCTCGATGGCCCAGGTGTGATTGCGGCAGTGGACAATGGCGACAACTTGAGCACTGAGCTGTTTCAAGCCAGTCAGCGCCGGGCGTATCAGGGGCGATGCGTTGCGTTCGTAAAAGCAACAGCGACGCGGGGACGGATTTCTGTCACTGCCAGTGCACCGGGGCTGGAGGCCGGAAAAATCTCATTGGAAGTCAGCGCCAAATCGGTCAAGTAGAGTCATGCGCTACTTCGATCTTTCGCAGCCGATTTTCGACGATTGCCCGAATTGTCCGGCGCATCCACCCGTAAAGGCTGAAGTCGTGGCAACGCACGCAAAGGATAACTGGAACATGGAGATGCTTACGTTCGCCAGCCACACCGGCACGCATCTCGACGCGCCATTGCACAAGCTCGCCGGAGGAAAGAGCATTGACGCTTATCCGCTGGAAGCGTTTGCCGGCAAGCCGTTCGTGGCCGATCTGACCGGCTGCAAACCGGACCACGCCATCGCGGCCGATGATTTGAAGTCGCGTCTGCCGGCCGATGTCGCTGACGGGATTGTGCTGCTCAACACCGGCTGGGGATTGAAGCGTGCGAAGACGGACGAATGGAAATTTCACTCGCCATTTCTCGCACCCGACGGTGCGGCCTGGCTGGTGGAACACAAGATTCGCGGCGTGGGCATTGATCACTTCTCCATTGGTGGCACGCGCGAACCTGATAATGCACGCACCCACGAAATCCTGCTGGGCGCGGACGTATGGATTGTGGAAGAGCTTTGCTTCCGCGACGGTTGGCAGGCGGTTTTGCGGGCCGCTGCTTTTCAGGCGCTGCCGATTTTCGGCCGCGGCTTCTCCGGGGCCCCCTGTCGCGCGGTGTTGGTTTACTGAAGACCTATGTTCATGAATACCCGTATCGCAATCCTCTCCTCACTTGTAGCGCTGGTTTCCTGGTCCGCGATGGCTGGCGCGCGCATTGACCGCCACGCGCTCGTCACACGCCACAACGTCACGTTGCGGGAGTTCGACGTGGAGAATCCACTGACGGTCGGCAACGGCGAGTTTGCGTTCACGGTGGATGCCACCGGGTTGCAGACGTTCGACAATCTGTTCACGAACACGATTCCACTCGGCACGCTCGCGCAATGGGGCTGGCATACGATTCCGACGACGAACGATTGGAGCATCGAGAGTTTTCACTTCAAAGAGTTCAACGTGAACGGGCGGATGGTCGCTTACGCGGATGTGCCCGGCAATCGGCGCACCCCGGAGATCAACTGGCTGCGGAGCAATCCGCATCGGCTCCATTTGGGACGTATCGGCTTGTTGCTTCGGAAAGCGGATGGCACGCGCGCGCAGACCAGCGATTTGCGAGCGATCGAACAAACGCTCGATCTATGGCAGGGCGAAATCGTCAGCGAGTTCGACTTTGATGGCGAGCCCGTGCGGGTGCGGACGGTTTGTCATCCCCGG
>Ga0315912_10001355_pt1 | contig 30762 bp, 60 predicted proteins | sample VfabasoilMG_FD_204469 | JGI IMG/M metagenome (GOLD analysis project Ga0315912, IMG submission 204469) | Garden soil microbial communities collected in Santa Monica, California, United States - V. faba soil | ecosystem: Environmental > Terrestrial > Soil > Garden | place: USA: California...
GTGAGCGGCCTCCGCGGCCCGGTAGGCCTCGAGCCGCGTGCGGGTGACGGTGACCTTCAGGTCCACGCGGGGCCGGGTCACGGTCGAGGCCCTCGGGGAGGGAGCGGATCGCATGTCGGGCTGAGGCCCAGACACAGGAGGTGCTGGGCACAGCAGCGGTCAGGGAGATCCGCTCGGTCGATCTCGGCGCGCATGGCCACGGCCCGACCGCTGTACTGGCGCGCGACGAGAAGCCCTCGAGCGCGGCAGGCGTCGACAACGTAGGGCTCGATCTCCGCGAGGTCCTCCGCACCGTCCTCGTAGCCGCCCGCGATCAGCGCCTCGTGGACCTGCGCGGGCGAGGCCATCGGCGACGTGCCCGCCCACGCGACGACTAGATCCGTGGCGATCTGGCGCAGGTTTGAAACGTGGGCGTTCATTTCGTTGTGGGGCGTGGTCATGGTCATGGGGTTCTCCTGGCGGGCACGAGCGCCCATGTGCTGCTCCGGTACGTGGTCGAGCCGATCCGGACCGCCTGCAGGCCCTCTCGAGCCAACCGCGCACGCAGGGGCGCGGGGAGCCTGGCAGCGTCGAGCTCGTAGCGCGCGCGCACGACGTCCACCGCGCCGAGCCTCGTTGCAGCCTCCTGATAGCGGCGATTCGTCGATGGGGACGGGGAAACATTGATCGTGGTCATGGGGTCCTCCTCGATGTGGTGAGCACAGGCCCGGTCGACTACCCCGGGCCCGCGCTGGCGGTCAGTTGTTCGGGTAGGCGTCCTGCTCGGCGTCCCACGCCGCGAGGGTTGCGCGGTCCGCGTCCGAGAGGGCCGCCGTATCGATGCGCGACCGGATGACAACGCGCTCCCCGGGGGCCACGTCGGTGCCGTTGCCGGGCGTCGCGCCCTCTCCGAGGTAGACGCGGCAGCAGCCGTCGTTGTACAGCCGGATGTTCTCGCCGATCGTGACGTAGGTACGGGCGGGGGTGGTCTTGGTCGTCATCGGTCTCTCCTGTGCGCCGAGCGGCTCCGCGCCGTCGACTCCCAGAACCTACCGCACGTACGGGCGTACGTCAAGGGCGCGGGCGTCGAAATCGTGCTCGGCGGCGGGGTGGCGGATGCGCCGCGGTTGCTGCTAACGCTGGGTGCCGCTGGGATACAACGTTGACAGTTGGAAACCGCCAGGATGGGCGCTGGGTCGCGTGTTGCGCCTTAGGAGGCGTTACAGTGGCAGGCTGGAATGTATAGATGGGCCCAGGGGCTGGAGCTGCACGCGCTCACCACCGGCATCGAGTTCCACGTGAACGGCGTGCTCCTCAGCGCCGCCGTCCTGATCTCGATTTTTCTGGCGAGCGTCCGGCGGGCACGTAGGACACCTGCGCCGGCGTTTGCCCTGCCGCTCCTCGAGCGGGACCCCGCGGCACGCCGCACACTGCTCGGGGGCCCGCTGAGCGTGCCCCGGGCGCCACCCCCCGCCGCGGGTGGAGGGGTCGGCCGCGAGCTCCGCGCGCAGCGCCGGCAGGACGCGGATGGCCCGCTGCAGCGACGTGCGCTCGAGCCCCAAGAGGGCAGCGGCGACGCGGCGGTTGCCCGAGGCCTCGTGGAGGACCTGCCGCAGCAGGGCGGCAGTGAGCTCGGGCAGCGACCGAGCAGCGCGGCCGAGATCGAGGGTGGGCGCCCTACCCGACAGGCGCGCACGGTGGAGCGCGAGGTCGCCCGGGTCCACGTAGCCGGCGCGCCGATAGAGCGAGAGGACCCGAGGGACCCCCCGCGCCGTGATCTCCCGATGGACGCCCGCGGGGGCGCTCTGCACCGTCGCACGGAGCGAGCCAGGGGGCGTCGCGACCGTCAGGGTGGTGACGCCGTTTGTGAGCCGGTAAATCACGCGCGCCTCGCGGCGTGAGCCCTCGCCCTGCTGGCCCAGCAGTTGGCACACCAATCCCGCATGGGCCCATCGCCTGGCGTCTCGAATCGGTCCCGAGCTGAGGTTGACGCCGGCGCGCCGCACCCACACCTGGCACCGGCGAGCGGGTCGATAGGCTCGTTAACCGCGCAAAATTCGCAGTACTCGCGTCGACCGATCCGTTTTACGCCAGGGACGGCGCTACACCCGGGGCATCTTGGTAGGGCATTCCGCTCCCGAACGATCTCGCTCGCCCGCGGGAGGGCCATCGCCAGGGACGCCGCGGTTTCTATCACCGTTTCGCCGTCGGCCTCGCAGATCGCGACCCGCGCCCCGTCGCTCGTCACGCCCCCATGTTTGCTGGTCAAAATCGTCAGTCCGCAGTCCAGGTGATGCACGTCCATGGGTGTCCTCCTCGGGCTTGATGCCCGGCGGGGCCTGTGCCTCGACAGGAGGCGCGCCCGACCGGATCCTCGAGCTAGTAGCCGCAGCGACCGTCGCATGTGGGGTCGCCGCAGTCGCGCGGGTTGGGGCAGCGCCAGTTAGCCGCACGGCGCGGAGAGGGAGCGGGAGCGCCCACGGGAGCAGAGACAACGGCGGCCGCGCGAGCGGGGGCCTCGACCAGCGTACCGGCAGAGCGGGCAGCCATGCGACGAGTTAGACAGGACAGGCAGGAGCAAGTCGTTGAGCAGCGGCGCGTCGTGTTCATGAGGACCACTGTAGCGCATGGTGACGCGGTGGTCAAGTGGGCGCGCGTCGAATTCGTGCTCTGTGGGGTGGCGCGCGTGCGCCGGTACGCTAACGTTCGCGTATGACACGAAGCGAAACCGCAGATCTGATCGCTGCCGCGAACGTCGCTCGCGCCGAGCGCGGAGAGCCTCCGCTCCCCGACGACGAATACACTCGAGATGTGGCCGCGATGGTCGCCTCCGAGATGATGCCCCCAATCCTCGAGCGCTTCAGATCCAAGATGAACTAGCATCACGGTGCGGGCGCTGACAGAGGCGCGGGCGAGGACGGGGACCGTGCGGCTCGACGCCGGGCGGCTCACCGAGGAGCAGCGGGAGGCCGTGGCGGGGGCGTTCACGTACGAGGTGTAGCCATGATCGTCGGCATCGACCTCGGCTCGAGCCGCACCGCGGTTGCCGCGGCCTTTTCGTCGCTGCCGCTGCACGTGGGGGCCGCGCACACGATCCAGGTCAACCCGCTGGGCGCCCCGCTGGACGATCTCGACGTGCAGCCCGCGGTGGACGAGGCGCTCGAGATCGTTGATGACGCCAAGGCCGAGCAGGTGGTGATAGAGCACAGGCCGTGGTATCCCGCGCGCGGCAAGAGCGACCAGGCGTTGATGGCGATGCAAAAGGCACATCGCGTCTGCGAGCGCCAGAAAGACGCGCTCCTCTTCGGGCTGCGTGCGCGAGGCTTCGCCATCCACGACTACAAGGCTCTTGACCATCGCGCCCCCCTTCCCTCGAAGGTCGTCTTTGTCTGCCCGCGGATCGCGTGGGCCGCGCGCGCGGTGCCTCACACGCACGGCTCCATCAGCGACCAGATGGCGTGGGATGGACTGCGTGTCCACGTGGTCGAAGGCCTCGACCTCCTCGAGGCCGACAACGCTCGCGAGGCGCAGGACAAGCGCGACGCCGTGGGGTGCATGCTCGTCGCGCTGCTGCCGCCAGCACGGAAGCACCGGAAAGCGCGACCGGGCGCGCCGAAGCCGAAGCCGACGGAGGAGGAGAGGGAGGCGCAAAAAGAGGCGCTGCGCGCGAAGGACGCAGCGAGGAAGGCTCACGCGCGGGGAAAACCATCGGCCGACGAGCGCGCCGCGTCGGGCTGCACGTGCGGGCGAGGCGGCGTGGTGCGAAAGCACCGCGAGGGGTGCCGGTTCGCGAAGCGAGATCCGCTCGACGCGCTGCTCAAGATCGCGAGTTGAGAGTCCCGACGGGGACGCAGCCGCGACCGTCAAGCGCGCCCCTGGGCAGCATCATCGCCTGCTCGAGACACCGGATTGCCTGAGGCTTCGGCATCGCGCCCCGCTCCCACCGCAGCACGTGGTGGGGCAGCGTGGTCCCGGGCTTGGCACCGCGCGCGGCGTCGTAGCGGGCGGCCAGTTCCCCCAGGGAGAGACCTCGCGAGGGCTTGGGCCCGGTGCGGTGGAGGCGGGCTGACGTCTCCTCTGCGGTGGGGGTAGCGGCCTCTCGGTTGGCGCGAAGGCGTGCCGAAAACGTGAGCAGGCCCTCGCGGGCGACGACGGTCTCGAAGAGCGCGGGCGAGGTCACGGCGCTTCGTTCTCGGCGCAGCGCTCGCACGGCGTCCCCGGCTCGGCCGCGGTTACCTCGTAGTGGTCTCCGGGGTCGTCCTCCAGCGCCTCGCGAGCGTGGTCATCGCAGAGATCCTCGGCGAAGCTGGCGCCGAGGGACGGATCGTACAGGTGCTTCGTGGCAGGGGCCATCACGCCCTCGTCGCCCGATCGGCGAGCTCGGCGGCGCGCCTCGAGCGTTGGGCCGAGAGTGCAGCCCTGTGCGCGCCGAGGCGAGCGTGAACCACGGCGACCACCTCATCGTAGCTCTCGCCGGCCGGCAAGCCTTCCTTACCCTCGGTCCACAGTATCAGGGTGTGGTCGCACCGGATGGTCGCGCCGTCGCCGAGGAACGCGACGAGCACGGCGGCAAGCTCAACTTCCTTGCAAGCTGCCTGGTAGACCTTCGCGGCGTTGTACACCTTCCACATGGGGCTCGCAGCCATCACGCCCTCCCCACGGTGCCGCCCCACAGGAGCGCGGCGGTCTCGATGCTGGGCAGGCGAGGCTTCCGCCGCTGAGGCGCGGGAGACACCTCCTGCCGCAGCGGAGCCAGCGGGCGCGTCCAGGCGCCGACGGTGCGCGAGGGCGTCAGCGTCGCGAGCGGCGCCGTCCAGGCCGGCGTGTTGGGGGCGTTGGGCTTGGGGGCGCGGGCGCTCACGAGGCCACCTCATGGCGGCGGGTCAACTCGGCGCGGATGGCGCGCTCCAGGGCGATTCGCTCCTCTCTTGTCGAGGGGCGCCCGATCGCGTCGTCGAAGGCCTGGGAATCCCCACTGTAAACGCCAATGTCGTACGTCGAGCCGTCGCCCTCCCACCCCTGATCCACAAGGCCATGGGCCAGTTTAGGAGCGAGCGAAGCGACGGTGGCGGCGATGCGGAAGTCGATCACGGTGTCCTCCTCGGCGGGCGTTCACCCGCACCCCGCAACCATAACCGATGCGGTTACTGTTGGCAAGTGGCGAGGCGTCGAAATCGTGCTCAGCTCGGCGGGGGCTTCCCCTCGATGGCGGCGCGCTCCCCCTCCTCGGCGGGATCGGCCGGCGCGTAGTAGGGGGTGATGCGAGGGCCGCTCGCGCCCGCGGGGCGGATGCGCTTCCCGCTCCGCCATCCCAACCGGCGGAGTGTTCGCGTGGCCCGGCCCTTGTCGCGCTCGTGCCGCTCCAGGGGGACGCCGAGCGCCCATGTCAGCACCATGGCGAGCGTCACGTACTCGCGACCCTCCGGCGTCTTGGCGAGCTCCCCGCGCACGATGGACTTTGCGGCGTTGCACAGCGTACACGGATGGGGCTCGCCGATCGGCGTTCGCCCGGTTCCGCTGCCGGTGCCCATGCAGTTTGGACACGTCACGGGCGCGCCCGACAACCACGCCTCGACGGACTCCATGTCAGGGCTCGGTGTCAGGTGGTCCTCGTTTCGCTCCTCGCGTCGCTGCTCCTCCTCTGGCGTGAGCCACCACCTGTACGGGTTGCGGTCGCCCGACGTCTCATGGTTCTTCTGATGCTCCAGGTACTGCTGATAGAGTACGAACGCCTCCGCCCAAAGCTGGTCACGATCGGCCTCGAGGCGCTCCGCGTCGATTCGCTTTCGCACGTGCACGACCCACCACCGCCTCGAGCCCGTGTCGGACAGGATGAACTTTTCCTTGTTGGTCGTCCCCGCAGGCACGTTGCTGCGCGGCAGGTGCATCACCACGCGCCCGTACATGGGTATCAAGCTATCCTCCTGCTGCGTGACGTAGGCCTTTACATCGCTGTCGTGCTTCGCCTCGAGCATCCTGTCGATCTCGGGGAGCTCGTAGATCCATGCGGAGTGCATGACCATCACGCCTTTGCGATCCGTGATGTCGACCTTGCTGTCCTTGAACCACGGGCCCCCGAGGACGCGAAAGAAGGTGGACTTTTTCATGTACTCGTCGCCGCACAGGACGAGCACGTTGTCAACCTTGCACCCCGGTTGCATGGCGCGTGCAACCGCGGAGATAAAGAACCTCGCGGTGAGCTTAGCCGACAGCTTGTCCTCGGCGCCGAAGAATTCTGAGGCCACCTTGTTGATGCGCGCCACCCCGTCCCATTCGAGGCTCGCGAGGTAGCGGCGAACGGGGTGAAACGCGTTCATCTGGCCGACCACGACGATCGCATCCCAGATGTCAGAGCGGTTGAACTCGAGGTCTTCGTCCTCCTCGAGGTCGCACCGGATCTTCGCCAGCATGGCGTCGGTGAACGGCTTGCCGTCCAGGATGGGCACGGCGGCCATCTCGTCGAAGGCGAGGCGGTCCTTGTAGGTGTGCTCAAGGATCAGCTTCAGGTTGTACGGCGACGCCCGCGGGAGCCCGGTCATCCGGTCCGGCCGCAGCCGATCACGCCACGTACCTTGGAAGCTCGGCCCCCGCCGCTCGGCCGCAGCCGCGCGAGCCAAACGGACCTTGACGAGCCGAAGGAACTCGGCGACCGAGCTACCCATGACCTTGTGCTCGCGGAACTGCTGCCGCAGCCGCGCGAACGCTACCTCATCGGCCCGAGACAGCTTGCAGCCGAGATCTATCACCTCCTCGGTCAAGAGGGCGTCAGGGTCGGCGAGAACGCGGGCGACGAGCGCCTCGACGCTGGCCACGGTGGCAGGCTCCGTCACTCGTTCTGCTCCTCGCTCTCGGGACCGAGCCCGTGTAGCACCATGAAGCCCGCGAGCCGCGAGCAGCCGTCGCTCGTGCGCAGCCGTAGATGCTCATCGCCGGGCGTGGCCGTGTCGAGGCACAGGCCCACGCGCGCCAGCGCCGACAGGAGCGACAGCGCCATCGCGTCGCCGCCGGGCACGTCGAAGCCGCGGCGCCGAGCCCACCGGACCATGCCCTTGTGCGCTGGGGTGATCACCTTGGCACCAATCCTTTCGCAGCGATAAACTCGCGCCACTTCGTGAACAACCATGTGCTCCTGTGCCAAAATCCCCACGACTGCACCATCGGCGCCACAGATCGGGCGACAAGGCAGCGTTCGAGCCAATACGTCGAGGCGCTCGCGGATCTCGTCCATCAGGTCGCTCTCCTCCTCCACGCGCCCAGCGCCCTCACCGTGGCGATCTCCGCGCTAGGACTCGTCGCTGGCCATGGCAGCGTGTCCAGCGCCCGCAGTGCAGCCTCGTCCCCTTCGAGACGCCGCCGCACGCGCTCGCGCCGAAGACGCGCCAGCTCCGCCGCGAGGGCCCGGGGATCGCGCCGGCAGGACGGGCGCGCGCGCCGGCCGAGGAGTCGCTCGATGCGCGCCACCTCGGAGATGGCGGCGAACAGCGCGAGATGCCCCTCCCCAGCGAAGTCCACGCGCTCGAGCCCCGCGACGTCGCGGCGGGTGACGCGGCCGAGCATCATCGCGCCGAGCACGCGCTGCTCGGCCTCCTCATCGCAGGGGGCCGCCACGCGCGCCGCGCACACCAGGTGTAAACCTACGACGGCATAGACCATCGCCTCTTCGGCGTCGCGAACCTCCTCGCGCGCCGCATGCAGGAGACCGCGCAGAGCTCGGGGGCTCCATTCGCCGATGGCCGGGGAGAGACCGGCGCTCATGCCGCCAGCCCCCAAGCGCCCGCACTTGCGCGGCGCGCACGTTCGTGTACCATGGTCCTCCTCGACGCCGCGCTCCCCGTGCCGGGCAAGACAATGGGGGGTGCGGCGTGGCGCTTTTGTGGGCGCCTCTGGTAGTCGTCGGGGGACCGGACGGATCCCCGCACGCAGTTCAACGCCGACCGGGCGCCGATGTCAAGAGCCGCTAAATCGAGCTCTGTTTTCATCGGCGCCCCACCGTGGCGGCGAAGAGGTCGACTTGCGCGGTCGTGCCGATCGCCTTCGTTTTCGAGACGGAACGCTTCGCCCGAGGCCTCCATGGGCGCGCGCCCCAGTGCTTGCAACGCTCCCGGATGAGCCGACAGTGCTCGGGGTCCAGTTCCGCCATGATGCACCGCCACCCCGTGGCCTGATGACGATGGGCCACAACGGCGCCGAGCGTGCCACTGCCCGCGGTGAGGTCGAGGACGAGCCCGCCAGGGGGGACGAGGAGATCGCAGAAGTGCCCGATGAGGTGGAAGCCCTTCACCGTCGGGTGGTGGTTGGCGCGGCCCTCGCTCTGCCGGCCGGCGCCAGCGCGCGGCGATTGCGTTCCTGCGCTGCCGTCGTCGCGCCCGGTGATCTCGCCGCCGCTGCGCTTCGGGAGCGCGTCGAGTCCGGCTTCACGCTCGCGTGTGGAGGGCTTCGCTGAGTACAAAAAGGGCTCCTCAGGCTCGGGCGGGAAGACATTGAAAAACCGGCTCGCCCCGCCTTCGTTTGGCTCGTACGAACTACCCTCGTTGCCCGATGCCCCATGATAGCCGAGCCCTGCCCGCTTGCCGTTGAAGGCGCCGCCCGACCTCGCCCCGCTCTGCTCATCGAGGAGCGCCGCCGCGCACGCCCACCGTCGAGCCGCGCCGCACGGACACCGACCAGCGTCGCCCCCCGAGAGCACGTGAGCGCTTCTGCCGCAGTGGTCGCATGTCGAGAGGCACGCCCATGAGTCGATGGTTTCGCCGACACACCGGCAACCGCCGCGCTTCGCCTCGATGTCACCCGAGCCGCACGCTGGGCAGAAGCGCACCGCGAAGGGGGCCACGACGCCGCACGTGCGGCACTCTGCCTCATCCCAGGAGGAGTGTTGGAAGGTGATGTTGCTCGGCCATCTTCCGGTCGTCGGATTGTGGCCGCCGTCGGTCGGCTTCTGCCCCGTCCGGCCCGCCCGTGTGGCGTCAATGTTGAGCCCGCCCACCCCATGCCGCAACACGTTCGCCGCGATGGTGAGCCCCCTAGCGCGTGGCTTCTGCGCTAGCCACCATACCTCTTTGTTCGGGCGGAGCGCCGTGCCCCAGCCGGCCCAGCGGTTCGCCTCAGGCGTGGCTGGCGCAGTGAGCACCTCGCGGTCGCTAGATGTTGCGGCTCCGTACACCTGATTCGCGTCAGAGCGTCTACGCCCAGCATACCGGCCGGCGCCGACAACCTCCCGCCTCGCCCCCGCAGCAGCGTCAATAGCTTTGCTGATATCAAGGCTCTTCGGGAACCCCGCCCCGCTCACATGGTCGATGGTGTCCCTGATGATGAAGCCGGCTTTCTCCAGCGCGAGCGCCGTCCAGTGCGACGTGCGCGGCAGGCTCCACACGAGCGCGTGTGCCCCCGGCTTGAGCGCGTCGAAGGCGACCTTGAGCCGCGCGGCCCAGTAGTCTACCCACGCGTCGCGCCCGCCCTTGTCACCGTCCCACGCCCGCCCCATGAACGAGATCCCCGCCGGGGGATCCATGATGAGCGCATCGGCGCATTCTGGCGGCAGGTAGAACTCGGCCGCGTCGCCCACGTGGAGGGCCCACGTGCGCGCGCCGCAAATGACGCCCGCGATCTGGTCCACCGCGTCGAGGTCGAGCTCCAGGACGCCTGGCATGAGGTGTTGCGTGCCCATCACGTCCACCTCCCGGTCGCCCGTCGCCGCGCGAGCTCACCCCGCGCCTCGACCAGCACGCGTTCGACGCGCCTCGCGGCACGCAGGCTCACCCAGCGACCGAGGACGCAGCGTCGCAGCACCACCGCGCGCACGCCGAGAATCCGCGCCCACCACCGCGCGCAGTCATGCTCCCAGCGAAGCGATGTTCGTGGGCGGGTCGCGCGGCTCATGCTTCCACCGCATGGGGGCGCGCCGACCTCGCGATCGACAGGAGCAGGTCACGGAACGGGAGCGGCGTTCGAGATGCGACGCGCTTTCCGACTCGCGGGCGGCGCTCGTCGCTCCGGGTCCGATTCCCGCACCACGACACCAGCGCCTTCGATGAGTGATCTGGCGTCACGCCCCACGTGAGCGAGGGCAGAGACTCCACCCCGAAGGCATAGAGCCAGGTCGCCTTTTTCGCGGGGTGGCCGTAGCGACCCTGCTCGATGTAGCAGCTCCAGCCGCCGCAGATTCCACGCACCCACCCACCTCCGGTAGGAGGCTCGGGCAGGTCGGAATGCCGCCATGCGTCCGAGTAGGCGGGGTGCTCGAGGACGCCGCCCCAACGGCGAACGGCGGCCAGCGCCGCCACGAAACACCCTCCGTCCTCGCCCCTACGATGCCCCCACCGAGCCTCAACGAGCCCGGCCAACCGGCACCATCGCGCACACGGCGGATGAGCCACGACAGGGTGCGGCCCGGCGTAGAGCCGCGCGTCCCTCGTGACGCCCCACGCATCCACGCCGGGGAGGCCCACGTATGGGCCGCGCTCGTCCACGAACAGCGCCGCGATCACGACGGCCCCGAGGACAGGTGCCACATGCCCCAGCGGCACTTGTAGTAGTGACGCATCCCGCGAGCTCTAAGCAGATGAAGCGCGGCCCTGGCGCGAGCCTCGGACTCATAGCCAACCTTCGAGCAGCGTTTTCGTCTCACCGCGTCCTCCTCGCAGCCAGCCGGGCCCTCTCCGCCGCGCTGTGCGACAGCGGCATGCCGCCCGCCTCAGCGAAGCGCCGCCGCGCGCTCACCGGCTCGGTCTGGGCAGAGGGATTCGAACCCTCGTCCTGAGGCTCCCAAAGCCCCCGCGCTGCCGCTGTGCCATGCCCAGAAGTTTCCTCCGCAAGCCAAGGCAACTCCTCGATGCCGAGGCCCCGCGATCGCGCCGTGCGGGCCTTCTCGCCCCCGGTGTGTTGGTCCCATATCCGCCACAGGATGCGACCGAGCCACGCTTCCGCGCCCTCGCGCCCGCCGGCCCACACCACGGTGACCCCGTAGTCCACCTCGATCGCGGCGAGCATGTCGAGCAGGCTGTTCGTGTTCTCCTCGGGCGATCGGCCGCGCTCCCCGTTGGCAGCGTGGCGCTCGCGCGCGTAGGCCATGAGCGATGCCTTGCTGCCCTCCACGAGGATCCAGCGCCGGGCAAGCCAGAACATGCGGCCCATCTCGCGACGGAATCGGTCGACGCTGCGGCGAGCCTCTCCCACGCTCGAATCGATGTCGCGACCGAACAGCGTGCCCCAGAGGTCGGGGCAACTTTTGCGCTCCACCGCGACTATCTTCTCCAGCCCGGGGAGGCTGTAGTCGCCGCTCTCGAGCGCGACGTCGCGCGTCGGGAAACGCAGACGCTGTGCCACGCCATCGACGATACGGTAGCGATACGGGGACAGCGGCTCCTGCTCGCGAGAATCGCGGAGCACTACGGGGAGCGGGGGCGCGGCGCGGGTCATGATCCACCTCGCATCAGATCCGCGATGGCCTCCCGCGCCAGCACGTTGCCAGGGCACATCGAAAGCCCCGCCATCTCGTCGGCGGTGAACCAGCCGAGACCAACACCTGTGATCGCGCGCGGAACCTGTTCACCGATGTCGACCGGGAAGAACAGGATCCGCACGGACCGGCCGTGCTCAGGTTGGTCGATCGTGAATGACTTAAGCCAATGGCGCACAGCCCCATCGACGCCGATCTCCTCCCGGATCTCCCGCCGAAGCGCTTCCGCTAACGTCTCATGCTCCTCGACCTTGCCGCCCGGGGACTCCCACAGGAACGGGTAATCGGATGCGTCCGAGCGCTGCGTCAGCAGGAGACGACCACCCCGGATGATGACGCCGGAGACCACGCGAATCATGCTCGCAGGAGCCGGCGCGTGCGCCCTGTCGCCCGGGTTGTCGCGGAGGTGCGGCGGCAGCGGCACCTCCGCGACAACCCTCGCCGTACCGCCGCCGAACGCGCGGGGAGGCGCGCCGCAACCGCCGAGGAGCTTGCTTCGCGGACTCACTTGCCACCTCCACACCACCGACAGGCCTTATCATCGGCGCGGCTCTTCCTGCGCGCACACACGATCTGAGAGCCGTCTTTCTTGGTGCCCACCACGTTCAGGCACCACAGCGACACCGAACCGATCACGTAGGGTCCCGATCGCGTCATCACATGAGGCTTTGTCAGCCTCCCGCCGATCGCGAAGGTCCCCGCGAGCCTAGCTGCGTCCTCGGCAGTCCATGGCATCCCCGTGCCCGAGCGATCCTCGATGACGAAGCTCCCGACCATGTTGCCCGCACGGCTCACGGGGCCACCGACTTTTTAGCCTTGGGCTTACGCGCCGGCGCCCGCTCGTCAACGTAGTCCCACATGCGACTGAGATCGGAGAGCCGCGCAGACTCCTCCTCGACGTATCCGCACGGCCCACACTCGCCGCCCATGCATTTGCCGTCACGGTCGAGCGGACTCCAGCACCTCGTGTTGCGACACCGCGGGATCTTGTCGACAATGAGCACCTTGCGACTCGGCCTCTTCTCGCGCCTCGCCGGGCCCAGCGATGGATCGTCGAATGCGCGGACTCGAGGGTCGATAGGCGGATCGACGATGAGCGCCGCGAGGGCTCGACCAGCGTCGGTGAGATCCGGTGGCGCAGCAAAATGACCCTCGCTCTGGTGCGGGTGTGGAACGATCACCATGACGCCGAGGACGCGCAAATGCTCAGCGGCGCTCCGCACCGCCCGCTCGGCGTCATCCTTTTTCTCCGTGGGCACCGTACCATCCAGAAGTCTCTTGGCCCAGTACAGCCCGCGCCGATCGACATCGGACAGCATGCCAGGCAAAAGGGTGGCCGGCGGATCTCCGGGTGGAACGAAACCATCGTGTGCAGCCGCTGCCCGCGCCTGCGCATCCACATCAGCGCTCACCGCCACAAGCTTCGCGCACCCGATGCAGTACAAATGCGCCGGGTAGGCACCACGTATGGGCACTTGGAGCGGCAAAATCATTTGTTTCCCGCATCCGTTTATTACCGTGGCCGAACTCTCGCCAATGTCGCCGTGTATCGGATAAGGCCTGACGCTCATCGCTTCTCCTCCACGCCAGCGGCAACAGGCACGCCCGCCGCACGAAGTCGCGCCCACTGCTCCGGCGTCGCGGGCTCGCCGTCGACGTCGCAAGCCACGACCGCTACGCCGTCGCCGAAGGTCAGCGCCACGAACGTCGGTAGTGTCGCGGCCCCAGGGGCAAGCGTATCCCAAGCGAGCACTCGAAAACCGATGCGCGCGACCGTCACCGCGTCCCTGACCACGCTCGCGCGTTCCCTGGCGTCGAGAGCGGGCCACGCAGCGATCACGCGCGCGAGGTCGGCGTCATGCGGCGCCACGGAGGCCGCGCCCATGGCGAAGAGGCGCTCACCGATGCGGCGATCCACCTCCCTGTCGGGCTCGTCCAGGCCTTCCCACGGCACGAGCCACGAAGCCTTGGGGGACGGCTGCTCCAGCGCCCACGCGACCCACGCTGCGCGCACCTCGCGACCGAGCGCCTCCCGGTCGATGCCGCCCGCCGCGAGCAGCCGCGCGAATCGAGCAACGGCCGCGCGCCCCTCGCCGCACAGAGCCGTCCACGCCACCGCCGTTTCGCTGGCGCTTTGCTGGCCAGGAGCCAGCAACTCCCGCCGAAGCATCGCGAGCACGAGGGGCAGCGCATCGAGGATGACCTTGGCCTCCGCGTCGGGCAGGAGCCGAACACGGCGCGCAAGCTCCTCGCGGGGGCGCACGTACTCGAAGGACACGCCGTCGACCTCGCACGCCGTGGCGAAAGTGATGCCGGTGGCGCTCGTCCCCAGTTGGACGGACGTCACAGGCCACATCCCTCCGCGACCCGCACGATCTCCTCGATGGTCAATGGGCGCGGGGCAGGGTCGTACGAGTTCCACCACGCACCGGCGATGTCGCACGGAAACACATGATCGAACTCGGTAAGGTGGTCGTCGTCATCGTTGGCCAGCGCGCGGCGCCGCGCCAGTTCCTGCTCGGCTTCCCGCTCACGCGGGAATAGAGCGATGGGCTCGCCTTCGCCCTCGACGTTCCGGATGCCGAACCAGCGCCCCGAGAAAGGCTCGCGGTACTTCAGTTCTTCGTTGCGTTTTGCCGCTTTCATCGCCGACACCTCCTCGCGCCCGCAAAGCGGGGCCGCCGCCGAAATCTCTCCCGTCACGCCGTTGCGCGAACGCCATAAGCGTGCTTATGACTGCGCGGCGAGCGAGAGCCGCTCGTCGAGCTCCTCCCGCTCTCTGCGCTCGCGCGATGTTTCCCACGCCGACGCCTCGATCCCGGCGAGCCTCTCGATCGCTTTTCGCAGCTTCTCAGAGGGCCGGGATGTCCTCGCGAGCCATTGACCCACCGCGCTCTGAGAAACCCCGAGAAGCTCCCCAACCGCCGTCTGCGTGCGCTCCTGGGGGGCCTCCGCCATCCACGCCGCGAGCCTCGCCCGCGCAGTCCTCGCTCGTCCGCTCACCCGCAAGATATAGAAGTAGGCTTCTACTCGGTCAAGCAGAAAAACCGGGGCCCTTATAATGTCAAGCGTTTTCAAGAACTTAAGTGGTAGCCTCCGACGCATGGGCCCCCCGCAATTGGACGAGGCGTCCGCGGTGCTCGTCGTGGCTCAAGTCCGGGAGCTCCTCGGGCGTGGGAAGAGCCAGACGTCGCTCGCGCGCGAGCTTCACGTGTCGCAGTCGGCGGTGAGCCAGTGGCTACGCGGGGCGGCGCGGCCGAGCTACACGAACGCCATACGAGTCGCCGAGGTTGCGGGGGTGCCGGTCGAGCGAATCCTTGCCCTTCCCAGCGTATCGGGCGATCCTCTTCAAATGGGGCACTATTTAGAGGGCAAGCCGAACCTGCGGAGCGCCGTGGAACTATTCCAAATCGAGCGCCCAGGAGAGGAGGAAGCCGTACGCGCCGTGTGCCTCGCCTCCGTTCACCTGCCCGACCTGGACCGCGGTATGTGGCTCTCGATGCTCGAGCAAGTCGAGCGCCGTCAACCACAGGGAGCAGCGGGTGTCAAGCGGAAAACCCCTTTCGTGACACGACGTTAGAAGCCCCCTTCTATTTTTTGCTTGCCAGCTCGTATAAGTAGACTTATGCTCCGCCCCCATGGTCGGCGTGTGCCGGCCGGGAGGTGAGCGTGGCGAAGACCATTCCAGAAATCGTCAGCCTATTTGCTCGTGAGGCGTAAGCGTGAACATCGACTTCACACCGCCGTTCACCAACACCATCGCGGAGATCGTTGGCGCCTTCGAGGGCCGCGAGGGAACCGGGCGCCGCCTGCTCCTCGACGCCGCGGCGCTGCTCGAGGATAAAATCCGCGAGCGTATCATCGCGGACGCGCAGGCGCTCGGTATCGACCCGGGCGACCTGCTCACGAAGATGCTCACTGGGGGAGTCGCGGCAGCGCCAGCGAAGCGCGAGCGCGCCGCCAAGGCGAAGCCGGACGCGCCCGACGACGACCTGGTGCTGCTCACCGCGTTGCTCGAAGCCATCGGCGACGGACGGGTGACGGCGAAGGGGCTCGCCGCCAGGTTCAAAGGGCTCACGGCGGTACGCGTATATAGCGTGCTCGCCGCCGAGTCCGCGCTCGGGGAGGTCGCCAGGCGGGTGAAGCTCGAGCCCAATGGGCGCACGTGGACGCGGGTGAAGCCGTGATCCGCGTGGCGCTTTCCGTCGCGTGGCGCGAGGTGCGCCTCGTCGCCTACAGGGCCGCCGTGTTGGGATCCATCGTGGGGCGCCGTCCGTACAGGCTGCTCGGCGTCGACGGGCACACCCTCGACGCCGAGCAGTGTCACGAGATCGCGGCGGACACCGAGCGCCTCGCGCGCGCCATGATCGACGAGGAGGGGCGGCGATGAGCAGCGATGAAGTTTGCGCCCTCATTCTGCGCCCGCGCGGAGACAAGACGCGCAGCCGGATCGCCATCAGGGGCTTGCTCGCGCGGGTACGCTCCGATCTGCGTCGTGCTCTGGCGAATTACCCGCCGCCCACCGGTCTTTTTCTCGTGGCAACGCCCGCCGAGATCGGGATGTTCGCTGCCCGCGCTGGTGGAGCTCTACTCGACGCTGATCTCGTGCGCGAGGTGCTCCGGCGCTGGCCGTTGGCGCGCTTCGCCACGGGCGGCAAATGGTTGAAAACACCTCGCGGAGGGGCAGCAAGAGTCACCTACGCCTTCAGCTTGTGGTCCACCGTTGCGCTGCTCGCTCCACTGTCGACGAGCCCGACGTCGCGCGACAGGAAGCCGCGATGAAGACGACCCGCGAGATGGATGCAGTGTGCGCGCCCACGCGGAGCGGCTCGACGAGGACGAGGCTGCTGCGGTCGTGAACACGATCGGTGTGGCCGTCGACGATGTGAGGAGCAAACTGAGATGAAGCTGATCGACATGCGCCCATGGGCGGACGCCGGCACAACGTGGCTCGTGTGGGAGCCGGAGCAAGGCGGCACCCAGGAGGACGCGCGGGAGGTCCGGGCGACGTCGGCGCAGCAGGCCGCCGAGGACTACGCGGCGTGGGCCGACAGCCGCGGCGCCGACTACACGATCGTGACGAGTGGATCGGCTGCCACGTACCACGTGCGCGAGGAGTCAGGTGGGCCAGAGCAGCGCTTCGTGGTCACCGGCGAGATCGTGCCCCAGTACACGGCGAGGGCGCTTCCGTGACGGCCGCAGCGCGCGCAGAGAGGCCGGCGCCGCCCGCGTCGGGGGCGAGGCGAAAAGACTCTGGCGGGGCGGCTCTTCTCCAGACCGCAAGGGACAAGACGCTGGGGGACGGTGCTGACACGTCGTCCACCACGAGAGCCCGTCCCTCGCCCTCCTCGGGTAAATGCCTAAACCCCGAGGAGGGCGCCGCCGAGGGACGCCCCCGTCCGTTCTTCGTCTGCCGTTGGCGCCCTCATCCCGCCGCTGACGTCGTGGATGTGCGCGTGCCCATCGCCAACGAGGGGCAGGGGATCTGGGAGCACGAGCCTCGCGTGGTGCCGCAGGTGCCGGGCAGCGTGGAGCGTGTGATGGAGGAGCGCGCCGCGAGGGTGCGGGCCGAGATGGCCGGCGCGCGCAAGCCCGTGGGGCGGCGCCTCGACCACCACGAGATTGCCGCCGAGCTCAAGTGCGAGGCCGCAGCGGTAACCGCTGTTCTTACGGCGCTTCGCAACCACGGACACGTGCGGCGGGTCGGTAAGCGGCAGCGCGCGCGACCGGTGAAGGGCGTGGCAACGGAGTTCGGCGTGTGGGAGCTGACCGAAGCGGGCGCGGTGCGAGCGGCAAAAGAAGCGAAGGGGGAGCGGAACGATTGGGGCAACAGGACGATGCGGAGGAGCTGATGATTCAGTTGCCCTTGGCATTACACACGGGCCGCCGAGTCGTGGTTGGATTTTCCGGCGGTGTGACCTCGGCGTGGTGCGCGGGATGGGCGCTACGCACGTACCCACGAGGCGAGGTTGTGCTCCTGTGGCATGACACAAAAGAGGAGCACCCCGACACGTACAGGTTCATCGGGGAGATGGCAGCAGCACTCGGGATGCCCATCACGGAGCGCAGCGACGGCCGTTCCGTCACCGAGGTTTTCCGAGACGAAGGGTTTCTCGGCAACAACCAAAACGCAATGTGTTCGCGAATCCTAAAGCGTGAACAGGGGCAGCGCCACTTGCGCGAGCTACAGGGGCAAGGATTCTCCGTCGTAAAGGTGATGGGGTTCTCGGCGCGCGAACCGGATCGCGTTCAGCGCGCGTGGTCCGAGGCGTCGATCGGCGGCTATGATGTGCGGTTTCCGATGATCGAGACCGGAACGACAAAGCAAGATGCCGCCACGTGGTGCTCATGCACGATGGGTGTTCGCCCATCGGCAATGTACGAGTGGGCGGAGCACGCAAACTGCGTCGGATGCGTGAAAGGGGGGAGGGCCTACTGGCTTGCCGTACACGAGCACGAGCCAGATGTGTTCGAGCAGCGGGCGCGTCTCGAGGATGAATTCGGGCATTCGATCTTGCGCGGGGAGCGGCGTACTGGGGAGACGCGCGCGCCTTTCCTTCGCGAACTCGTCCAGGTTGGCCTGAAGCGAAAAGTGACGCAGCGTGAGGGCATCACCATCGGCCCGTGCGAGTGCGGAGACTGACCATGACCACCGCGCCCGACGTCGCCGCAGAGCTCGAGCGCAGCCTGGTCGCCTTCGACGAGGCGCAGCACGCCGCGCTTCTGGCAGACCGCGAGGATGCTGCCGCGCAGACGCTGGCACAGGCGCTATGCCACGCGACCGACGACGACGCCGGGGCGGCCACCGTCCACGCTGCCCTTGGGGCGCTGCGCGCGGCGGGGCTCGGCGGCGTGTTCCGTGTGACGGGCACGCGCGGCGACGCCGTAGCCCTCATGATGGGCGGGGTAGCGAAGGTGCGCAGCAGCGAGCTGCGGGACGAGGTGATCGCGACGCTGGAGCGGGCGGGGCTCACGGTGGAGCGCCGAGGATGCTGGGATGTTGAGGTGAGGAGGTAGCGAAGATGAGCAACGGGAACGGAGCGGACCTCAAGGTTGAGCGCGTGCAACAGGTGAGGGGCATTTTTCGCGAGAGGTACAAGCTCCTCGCGGCGCTGTTCCCGGAGCACGGCGACACGATGGTCAACAGGGCGTGCGCTGTCGCGTGTTCGCACGTGAACAGCCCGGCCCTGTGGAAGGCGAACCCGGAAGCCGTCGCGGAGAAGGTCATCGGAGCGCACCACCTCGGCGTGGAGATCGGCGACCAAGCCTACCTCGTGCCATTCAAGGGAGACGTGCAGCTTATCGTGGGCCCCCGCGGACTCATCGCCCTCGCTTACCGCTCCGGCTTCGTCAAGAGCGTGTATGCGACCTCCGTATTCAAGGCCGATGTTGACGCCGGGTTGTTCCACTACAACCTCGCGACGGGCGAGATTCAGCACGAGAAGGCGACGCGCGACCGGCGAAAGGGAGGCCGACCTGAGCAACTCATCGAATACGCGTACAGCGTGGGGGAGACGACGACGGGCGGGCGCTTCGCGGAGGTGCTCACCGCCGAGGATATCGCCTACTACCGCGCATTCTCGAAGGCGTCGAGCGGGCCCTGGTTTGACAATTTTGAGGGCATGGCGCGCAAGACGGCGATCAAGCGGTGGATGGAGTTCGTTCCCCGCTCCCCCCTCCTAGCCGCTGCTCTCCGGGAAACCGACGTTGGAGGCTACGAGATCCCGGACGAGATGTGGGAGATGGCCAAGCACAAGGCCAGCGGGCAGGTGAGCGAGCAGGTGCCGGAGCACGTCCCCGCGGCGGCGCGAGATCCGGGCGGGCACACCGGACATCAGGCGCGTGAGCCAGGAGACGAAGGGTGATCCGCGACGCGCACAAGCTCGACGCCGCGGCAACGTGGCGCGACTTCCTCGCGTCTCTAGAGGCAGCGTGACCCCGCCGCTCGACGCGATGGTCGCGCTCACGGTCACCCGATCGCGCCTGGAGGTGCTCGCCGACCTCGACGAGGCCATAGGCCGGAAGGCTCGCGCCGCGGAGATGGCGCGGATCATCGCCAACGGGAGCAGCGGCGGCGACAAGCGGCGCTCGTACGCCGACGACGCGCGGGCGATCGAGGCGGACATGGAGCGGCTGCGGGAGCAGAGAAAGAGGCTATGAGGATCGGGGACAAGGTGAGGTGGCGCAAGCGACCTATCGTTCCTTGAGCAACTCAGCCGGATCGACACCAACGCCGCACGCGATCCTGGCGAGCACGACCAGATCGATCCGCGCCGGATCTTCGCCCCCAGCCTCGATGACACGCAGTCCCTCGACGCTCTCCCCCACGGCTTCCGCGCCTGCCTCCTCGGAGAGCTTGCGGGCCACGCGAGCCGAGCGCAGGTTGCGCCCGACGGCGGCGGCGAGATCACGCTCTCGAGCGGCTCGGCGGCGAGCTTCGGCGGGAGACTTCGCAGGGAGGTAGGGCGAGGATGAGGTGCTCATGACGAGCGACGCTACCGCGAGGGCGAGCCAGATGTCTCGGGCGGCAGCGAGCGGGCGGCGAAAAATCAGTGAAAGGCCCGATTTTTTGGCCGCAGTTGCTATAAACGAGGAGGAAACAATGGGGTTGGATGTGACATACCTACCCCCGCCACCTCGCGCGTCACGCTCGCCGCGTCCTCGCCCTCGGGCACCCAGTAGACGCTCTCATCGCTGGTCAGCCCCTTCTCGCGGCCGCCGTCGCCTCGCTCGTGCACGTATCCGATGCGCCGGCGCTCGATGGGCCTCGGCGGCCCCAGCGCTTTTTCGAGGAGCCGCCATTCCCTGTCAGCTCGCACGCGCGCCTCGCGGCGACCGCCGAGCACGGCGTGATAAAGCAGAGCGAGCAGGAGAAGTTGAAGCACGCCGCAGACCGCGACTACGGCGTAGAGCGGCGCGTCCGTGGGGATCACGGATGCGCCCAACGGCATAGTGAGCCGAGAAGCGAATAAAGCTGGGCGTCATGGTGGTCGAATCGCCACTGCCCGTACGTCGTCCTCCAATGCCGGTAGACGAGCTTGTCGCGGGCGGCGCTCACCCGCGCCTCCGCAGCGCCAGCGCGACCCCTTGCAGCGCCGCCACGCCGCCCCACATCGCGACGAGCCCCGCCTGCTGCACGACGTACGCCGGCCCGAAGAGCCCCCAGCGCCACGCGCCGAAGACGAGCAGTACGAGGTCGCCGAGGATGATGAGCAGCAGTGGCGCCCACGTGTACCAGCGAACACCACCGTACATGTCGAAGAGAACAGCAGGTGCAATGTGTTCGCGCAGCGTTTCTGACGCTTCTGGAAGCCACCCACGACGACGAGCCCACGAGGCGACCGCGAGCAGCGCCACGAAGAGCGCGGCGATCTCAGCGCCGAGGTAGAAGCCGCGCAGGGACTCCCCACGCATCGACGGGTAGGCAACGACCACTGCGATCACGAAGGCGCTCCACATGCCCGTCGCGCCGATCGTGTGACCGTGCGCGCGACCCGGCGGATGGCGGAGCGTCACGCCGGCCATCCACGGGATCGCCACCGTCGACAAGAGGTACAGCGCCTGCTCGACGTGGAACGCGGCGCGCGACCACCCCTCGTAGGGGCCGCCGTGGAGCACGATCGTGTGGAGCAGCGCCCGCGCGATCTGCGCCGAGCTCACCGCGAGCAGTCCCGTCGCGAGGGGGCTGTGACGCGCGTCTCTGGCGGCGATGAGTGCCGCGAGAGCGGCCGAAGCGAGGAGAAGCAGCGACGCCGCGAGCTCAACGGGCGCCTGCCTGGCCGCGAGGGCGGCGCCGGCGAGCACAATGAACACTGGCAGCGGCCAGCGCGCATCGCCGCGCGCGCCCGGGTCCGGCGGCGTGGGGTCGATGCCGCCGGTGGTTGAAGGCGGAGGCTGCTCGCGGACTGTGGAGGGTGGATCGTGGTCTTCGGTCACGCGGCAAAGCTACCACGTGAAGAGCGAGCGCGCTCAGGGGAGCTTGCGAAACCTTGGCCCGATGGCCGCGGCCCCCTGAGCGCGGCGGCAGTGTAGCTCAGGTTCTCGGCGAGAGCAGGCGGATCGCCACGATGTGCCACGCCGCGGCGCGAAGATCCCCCTGAGGTGTCCCAGCCCTTGCGCACACCTCCGCGTTGCGGAGCGCCTCGAGGTGGGAGATGGCGCGCTTGTGCACGGCAGCGTCCGCCTCGATGTTCGCGGCCATGGTGAACGCGCGCCCGAAGAACACGACGATGGAAGGGCCCCAGTTGGGACATCCGTCGAAATGCCGCAGCGGGTCCTTGCGTTGTCCCCTCGTGCCATCGAGCGCGCGTCGCAGGGCATCGACGGACCATTCGACGTCGGTCGCTCCGAGGAGCGCGCGGATCTCCTCCAGTCGCGTGACGCACTCGCGAACGAATGCCGACGCATCGGGGCCATCAGCGAACGTCATGCGGCAACAGAGGACGTCGAGGAGGTCATCGTTTTTCACGTCTTTGAGCCGCTCCAACTTCTCCAATATGCTCACGTCGCACCTCCGATCGTGCCGCCGAGGGTGGCCGTGTCGATGGTGCGCACGCCGCGCCGGGCCTGCGCTTCTGCCAGTGCGCGAGCGCCGCGGTGGATCTCGCTCGTGCTCATGTGGAGCATGTCGGCCACCGAGCGGTGACGACGACGCGCCCACATCTCCGCGGTAAGGTGCTGCACGTGGAGGGCGACAGCGGAGGGGCTCACGGAGCACCTCCGTCCGTCATCGCCGGCTTGTCGCCGATGTGGTGGATCGATACGCCATTCGACAGGGCGACGGCGAACAGGACCGCGCCCCCGATGGCGACAACCACAAGCCAGAGGCACCCCTCGGCGTTGCGATCCATGAAGGTCCAGAAGTTCACAGATCACCTCCTGGCTCGTCGGTCACCCGCTCGCTGTCGGGCAGCGTGTCGCGCTCGTCATCGGCGGGGATGTCCGCCATCGTGTCGCGCATCGCGAGGCGCCCCTGGTCGAGGCCGGCATACGCGCTCTCGACCAGGGTTGGCGCGCTGGGCAGGATAGACGCGCGCGCGATCATGTCCCACCTCGCACGCGGTTGCGGAGCCACATGGGGAGCAGGATCGCAGACTCAACCGGCGGCTCGGCCGGCAGCATCGCACGGTAGGCGGCGCACTCTGCAGCGTCGAAGCCACGCGCCAGCGCTCGTCGAAGCGAGAGCTGTACGACGTTGGAGTCGGGCTCGTCCAGCTCTTCGGCGTGCGCGAGCGCCAGCGCGTGGCCGGGAGGAAGGGGCGCGGTCACGATGCACCTCCGCTCACGATGCACAGAAACATGGACGCGCCCGTGGGCGGGAACCTGCGCACGCCGGCCTCGAAGCTCACGGTCACGAGCGCGCCGTCCGCGCGGATGACGTCGCCTACGCCAAGAGCGCGGTGCTCCACGCGGTCGCCGACACGAACCCGGCGGCGCTTCACGAGGCACCCCCAGCGCGGGCAAAGAGGTGGAACACGAACGCGCCGCCGTGCATCTGAAAGGTGCCGACATACGCGAGTCCGCACGGATCAAACCCGTGCCCGGTGCCGAAGAGCGCGAAGGTGCGGGGCGCTAGCGGGCGCTGCGGGTCGACCAAAGCCCATATGTAGGGGTGATCATGCTGCATCTGAACGCCCAGCACTTGCGCGCCCTCCGGCATGTCTATCGTGAACTCGTCGGTAACTTTGACGCGGTACTTCCAGACCATCGCGCTCACGACGCACCTCCATGCGCGTACGGGGTGTTCGCCCGCGCCATGGAGAAGATGACGTTTAGAGCAGCTTCGGCTCGTCGCCTTCGTGTCCCGGCGCAGACCTTCGGGTCTTCACAGCGCTCGCTGCCCTTGGCCTCGCACACATCGCAGTCCTTGCGAGGCTGATTCGTAGGGCCGCCGCGGTGCCGGGGACCGTGGGTCCAGAGCCGCTCGGTGCACACTTGCCCGCGGGGACCCGGAGCGCGACAGGGTAGACGCCTGGCAAGCTCGAGCGAGCGCTGTACGTTGTTGACGAGGGTGACGAGATGGGCGGGGACGTGGTATCTCATGCGTGCGGCCCTCCTGTGGCCGTCACGGCCCCGGGGCGGTTGCACGCGCGCAGCCTCGCGATCTCCGCGCCCATGTCGCGCACGAGCAGGACCACCTGTGGACCGGTGAGTGGGATCGACGGATCTACGCCGCCCGCTTTCGTTGCCGCTTCCACGATCTCTGTTGCGAGAACGTCGCGCTCATGGCGACAGCGATGAAGTTGCGCGATCTCCGCGTCGCGCGCGTCCAGCGTGGCAAGCAGGCGGCGGACGTCAGCTCGGGAGTGGAAGACGAAGAGCGCATCGCCTTCCATCATCTCGACATCCTTGCCGCCGTTGTGGCCGGGGATAGGCAAGAACATGGTCGGGCAACCGCCGTTGTTGTATCCGAACGTGGGCGCCTTGTACTCGGCCGTAGCAGCCCGCTCCCGGGCGCGCACCGCCTCGATCTCCTCTGGCGACAGCGGCTGCGCGGCGGAGTCCGTAGCCGCCACCGCGCGCCCCGCTTCGGTGAGTCGGTGCAGCTCGTCGATCCACCCCGCTTCGCGCCATCGCGCGGAATCGGCCACGTAGACCATGGGGCGCTCGCCCCTCCCGATGGCCGCAAGCTGTCGGATGTCGTCTTGTGTCGGCTTCGTGCTATCGTTCGCCATGTGTGCCGGCCTCCTCCGGCGCGCGGACGGCTCGGGCACCCACCCGGGCCGTCGTTACTTGGGGAGCGTAGCACACGGACGGCGCCGCTGGCTACCGAGCGGACGAGGCGCCCCTCTTCGCGCGCCTTGCCTTGATCTTCGCCTTCCTCACCACGGGCGGCGGGAAGAAATCGTTGGATGCGTAGTTGATGAGCGTGGTCCCAGCGGGCATCGCCACTTCGAGCGCGGGCGGCACCTTGCCAACGTACGCGGCGCTGCCGGTGCTGTCGAGCTTATCGAGCGGCCCGAGCGGCTCCGGGCTGCGCCCCGCGGTGATGAGGTCGGCGATGTACTCCTCCGCCGCGTCGTGGGCGTCCTCCAGCGTGGGCCACGGCCCGCCAGCGTCGACCAGGAACATCACCACCTTGTGCCTCGCGATTGCGTCGTTTTTTTCGTTGCTCATAGGCTCTCGTCTCCTTTGGTTATGGTGTGTAGTACAGCGTATAGTATGCGTAGAGCGCCGCGAGCTCCGCAGGCGTCAGCACGCGCGAGACCGCGCCGCTCTCGAGAAACCAGCCGATCCACACGAAAACCGCGAGAGCCACGGAGCCTATCGAGCTCGCCCCACTCGGCGCCACGACAGCGATGGTGGGCGCATCAAGCACAACTTCTGCTCCGTCGATGTAGAGCCGCATGGTGCCGCTCGCCCGCGTAATCGCAAACAGGTGCAGATTCGCAGTGTCGGCCGCGCCGTCCACGGCGAGACCAATCCCCTTTGCGCGGACCGTCCAGTTGCCAGCTTCGACGTCCATCGACGCGCCGCCGGATGAGCCGATGGAGAAAATCCCCATGTCGGTGCTGTCGTCCGCGGCCTGCCCGACGACCCACATCGTCCAGTTGTCGGCCGGCATCGCCGCAGCCAGATCGGCCGGTATGGTGAGGTAAGGCCCGCCGCCGAAAGCCGCCGCGCGCCTGGCAAAGTTCACGTCGTCAACGTCGGGTTGCAGCAGCGTCACAGCCTGCACGGCGTGCCGCCCGTTGCCGCTCTGGTCGTCGATCTGCTCGATGGTCATCCCGTCGGTAACGATGCTGTCGCACCGATGCCACCCCTGAAGACCATGCCCGACGAGCGTTCGCGGGAAATCGAAAATAAACCTGGGGTATTGTACAGCGGACGCCATCCCCGCGTTCGACGCGCCCAACATTACGGCGCGAGCCCCTTCACGGTCGCCGTCGTCGCTGCCATCACACGCGAGAAGGCCCCCGGGATAATCTGTCCTGCTATCACCGGGAAGGTAACCGTCGTACCTGTCGTGGTAGCGCCGCGTATGGCCAAATCGCCGGCCACCGTGCACAGAAGTCCTATGCTGGCTTCGGCGGTGATGTCGGTTCCGTCATTTGGCGTGATGTCGGAAAAGCTTCCGGGCGGCCTGAGATACGGTTGCGCGTCGGCGATGGTCGCCAGACTCGTGTTCCCCGTGTCCTGCTTTGTGGCCGTTGCGACGGCGGCAAGCGTCGCGGTGTTTTCAGTTGAGAGAGTCACGGCGAACGACGACGCCGCAGCTTTGGTGCCCAACGATGCAGGGTAAAGAGCCGCGTTCTCCGTGCTCATCGTTACGGCGAACGACGCCGCGGCAGCCTTGGCGCCGAGCGATGCGGGAAAGAGCGCTACGTTCTCAGTTGACAGGGTAACAGGTAGAGACGCGGCGGCAGCCTGGACGCCGAGGAGGGCGGCGGAGGCGTTGTACAGGCGGACGGGCCAAGCGTTGCTATCCGTGGCCGTCTTCGTGCCCTGGTTGACGGTGCCGATGCTGCCGGAACCGCCCGCGATGTTGACGTTGAGGCCACCTGTCGTCGGATCGATGCCAGGCTCGCTGAATGCAGTACCGATCGCGCCCGCGGCGCGCACGATCATCCGCGCCCTGGTCCACAGGGCGCCCCCCTGCGGGGTGGCGCCATCGACGAGCAGGGAGGGGGAGCCCGTGTTGCTCGGGGGCGTTGTTTTGTCGGCGTCGGTGAGAGCGGCGGCGAGGCCGCGCAAGGCAGAGAGGAGGCCCATCGGCGGGCAGTCTAGCACCTCCGTGAACGGATGAAGCGATCGTTCACGGATGGCTGGAACCGTGCTCTTGTCCTACATCGGACCCAACCAAAAAACGAAGGCCCGGCTCCCTTACGAGAACCGGGCCTTCACCCATCGACCCAACAGAGGAGGACCAGCGGTCCAGTGCCGCCGCGTCCGAGACGCACCGAATGACGCCGAATGGTAGCTCGGCTCGGGCGTACGGTCCAGCGCGATCGGTGCCACGTCGAGTCCCTGGGCACATCGAGCCGTACGGTGGCTCCTGTCCGCGCGATCCAGTCGACGTATCTTTCAGCGATGGCGGGCGGGTGCGTTTTCTCGGTGATCATCGTGCTGCGGTAGAGCATGCAGCGATCGTAGCACGCTCGCGAGCCCTCAGCCCTGGGCCGCCGGATGCTTCCCTGTCGCGTCGGCAACGCTGCGCCGGTGCCCGCTCTCGACGCTCACCCTCACGCTGATCAGGGCCGCCTCGATGACGTCGAGCCGCGCGTGCAGCTCCTCGACGTGGGTGCGCAGCCTCTGCACGTCGGCGCGCACGTCCTGCATGGGCTGCGCGGCACCGCGTACGACGCGCAAGGCGTCGACGACCAGGGCGACGCCGAGGATGAGCGAGCCGCCCGCGACCGCGGCTACGCTCGACGGGTGATCGAGGAGCCGGCAACCGCCGTAGGCGACGGCGCCGAGGCTCGCCGAGAGGGCGGACAGCGCCGCGGCTCGGAGGCGCGTCACGAGGCCATCGATGGTCGGAGGAGGCTCGGAGGCAAGGGCAACAGCGTAGCACAGGCGGGGCATGGCCGCCGAGCAGCAAAGGGCGCGCCGATCAGTGTTGCGCGCAGAAGTACGCCTCGTCACCGCAGCCAGTCGCGCCGTCGGCCGCGAGGCATGCCGCGCACGTGCCCTCAGGATCGGTCCACGTGCCAGGCACCGGGAAGACGCCAGTGCAATACGCGGAGGACGCGCAGTCGAGCGCACACGGCCCGCCTTTGGCGCAGCCGCAGTTGACGTAGGAAAGCCAGTACACGAAGGGGCCGTGGCCGCCGTCGGGCGACGGGCACAGGGTGAGCTCGGCCGCGAGGTGGTCGGGCCCGTGGAGCGCGTCCTTGCAGGAGGAGCAGCCATCGGGGAGCGCGACATCGAATCCAGCATCGGTGTGCGCGCTGGCGCCGCTGGACTTCGCCGAGCTGCTCGACACCGGGCCGAACACGAAGGCGCCGCCCTTTCCAGCGTCCGCATCCCATGCCCCGTCGTAGGCCGAGCATGCTGCCGCGGCGAGGAGCACGGCGTGGGCCGTGAAGGCGATGTGGTGAGCGCGCGTCACGCGGGAGGTGTAGCACCCCTTGCGCGGCCCCGCTTTCGCGGCGTACCATAACTAGGTGGCCCCGCATGCGTTCGTGCGCACCGGGGCCCGACGGCCACAGGAGGGCCGCGCCCATGCACTACCACAAGTTCATCGCCTCGTTGTTCTGTCGCGTCGGCCTTCACCGGTGGAGCGCCCGCGTCCGCTACCGGCTGCTGAGTCTCCGCAGGGCCATCCAGATCGACGTCTGCCGCGCATGCCCAGCGCGGCGCGTGCGGCAACTCCCCGCGGGAGGTGCATAATGGACTGCATCATCGACCTCGACGCAGACGAGGAGCCCACCGTCGTCATCCACCCGACGTGGCCCGCGCTCACCGTGCTCCTCGAGGCGGAGCAGCACAGCGGACCCGAAGCGCGCGAACTCCGCGAGGACGCCGAGCGTCTGGCCGCCGCGGTTCCTTGGGGCTGGGCCACCGTGGGAGGCGCGCCGTGACGCAGCTCCCCCTCGTCATGCAGCCCGTCGTTCGGCCTCGCCTCCGTCTCCTCCCCGATCGTCGCCCCTCTCTCGTGGCACGGCGCCGCGACGACTGCGCGCAACTCACCGCGTGCGAGGACGCCTGGATCGCCGCGCACGACGGTGAGCAGGCGCGATGCCCTGTTCACTGCGACGCCTACGAGATGAGGGAGGGCGTCGACGTCACCGATCTGCCCGAGGGCACGCCGCGGCTCGCAGCGATCGGAAAAGATCCTGAACGACGCTGCACGATCTGCGGCAAGCCGTGCCCCCCTCCACTCGAGGGCCCAGGGCGCCGCGCGCGTGTTTGCTCCGAGTTCTGCCGGAAGCTCCGCGAGAGTCGCCGCATGAAGGCGCGGCACGACAACAAAATGAGGGCGGCGAAGCGCGCGCAGGATCAGGCCGCCACGGCCGCGCAGGGGCCCGCCTCCTCGGCGGCCTCACGCAGTACAGCCTCAAGACCGCCGTCGTCGGCGACGCGCAGGGCAAGCACCTCGTAGCCGGCGTCCACGAGCGCCGCCTTGGCGCGGGTGAGGCGCTCCTCGCTCGTCAGGGGTGGCGGCGGGGACCGCGCCTCCTCCAGCGCGATCGCGTCCAGCTCCGCAAAGACACGTATCTCCAGGTCTGTCAAGTCTGATTTTGCCATCCGCCAGCCTCAGGATCGTGCGGCGTTCTCGACGAAAGCGGCGGCCGGCGGGAACGAGTCCCTCGGCCGCCGCAGAGCACGTTTACCTTACGTTCAAGCGCTGCACGAATAAAGTGCGCCCGTACCAGCGCCCACGGTTGACCACGCTAGGCGTGAGCACCAGGCTCGTGCGGAGGGCTCGCTTTCTGCACGCATGTGGCATTTTTCAGGAATTTGCAGGCCTTTGACGCCCGAACGTCTACCACGCTATTGGACGCATGAAAACGCCGGGTCCGCGGGGACAAACCGGCGTGGTGGGCCAAAGGTAGGAGGGCCCGAATATGAAACCCGAACACATTAGACACACTTGTACGTTCTTGTTGTTCTCGGCCGCGCTCGCTGGATGCGCGGGGCTCGACGGTCAGGACGGTTTCCCCGGACCGAAGGGGGACCCGGGCGACCAAGGGCCGCCCGGTGTCCATGGGCCGCCAGGAAAGAACGACGCGACCAGCGGGTCTCGCCTGCTTGTCCGCCGTCGCATTGGGAGCGACGGGTCGAGCGCGTTCGAGGGGTGGCTCGACACGACGACTGGACAGCCGTGCACATACAAGAATCCAGACAAGAACACGCCTCAGAGCACGGAGGCCCTCAGGTGCATACCCGACGAGCTCACTCACGGAAACGTTTACTCGGACGCAGCGTGCACCGTCCCGCTCGTGGTCGCCCACAGCGTTTTGCCCCCACCGCCTCCGCCTGCGTACGCATGGAGAAACGAAGCTGGGAAAATACTTTACCTGAACGTGGGCCAAGAACTCGCTAACGTGACTGCGTACGATTTCAAGGTGATGGTGGGGTGCGTGGTGTTCGCTCCGGTCGACCCGGCCAGTTGGCACTACTACAAAACAGACCAGATTCAGCACGACTTCTTCGTCGTAAGTTCAGTCGTTACTGACAATCCGCCTTGAGCTACTCGAAAACCTGTCTGCCCATCACTTTGAAACTCACGTAGTAGACGTCCATCCCTGTAAAGTCGACGTAAGCCTCGGTGGTAGATCGTTGCAGATATATATCAAAGGTGTCGTTCGCGGTGACATTGACCTGGGGCACCCAGCATTGACCGGCCGGGCTACCGACGCTCACCTGGTAGGTGGCATCAACGGCGTAGTTCTGGTTTTCTAGCCCACGCTCCAACGTCACCGTCCACCCCCTGTTAGCGGCAGCTACGGCTACGCCGTCGATGTTTCTGCCATCAACTACTTCAACCCCTCCAGCGCCATCATAAAGAAGTAGACCCCACGCCTTGGGGATGTCGGGCGCGGTGAGCACGTTCGTCCCCGAGTCGTCGTCGATGTCTGGGTTGCTGATCGGGTAAAACCTGTCCGCCTGTACATATACCGTAGAGTTCGCCCCGACGATGGGATCGTTCATCGTGACGAAGGTGCCGCCGACAGCGGCTAGCGTCGGGATCGTCAACGTGCCAACGGTACTCACCGTGCCTGGGAACGCCGCCGCGCCGGTGTACGCCGACCCAACGGCGATACCGAGCGTCTTCCGGTGCATGTTCGCGGCGTCGATGAGCTTGCCGAGCGTGCCCTGTTTCGTCGAGATCGCGGTGCCCTGGGCGCCGCCAGCGCCGCCCGCCGTCGATCCGGTGAGCGAGAACGTAGTCGCCGTTAGGATGGTGACCGCCCACGGCGTCCCGCTGTTGTTCGCCGCCGCGACGGCCGAGCCGCTGATGATGATCTTGGTCGCGTTCTGGAAATAGTGCGGCACCGTCGTCTCGACGACGATCGGCGTGGTGTTGGAGATCGAGTTGATCGGCGCGTTCGCCTGATATGTCTCCACCTCCTGGATGACGTCGCCGTCCTCTTGGAGCTCGAGCGGCCCATCGCCAGAATTGGCGAAGTACGGCATGACGTCCGTGGGCACGTAGGGAAGTGAACTCATCGTCCGACCCTCGCCTTCCCGATGCGCGCGCGCCTGTCGATGGGCTCGAACTCCACGGTCGGCGTCGGCCACGGCGGCGCGTTCTCGACGCGGAGCGCGTCATCGGCGCCCACCTCGTCGCCCACCTTGAGCGCCGGCGCGCCCGGCCCAGCGCTCGCGAGGCGCACCGTCGCGCCGGCATGGATGCTCATGACCCTCACGAGTCACGCTCC
>Ga0315912_10001356_pt1 | contig 30760 bp, 26 predicted proteins | sample VfabasoilMG_FD_204469 | JGI IMG/M metagenome (GOLD analysis project Ga0315912, IMG submission 204469) | Garden soil microbial communities collected in Santa Monica, California, United States - V. faba soil | ecosystem: Environmental > Terrestrial > Soil > Garden | place: USA: California...
AGACCGGTGTCAACGCGTTCGGTCGGCATGCGTTATGGGCCGCGCGTTATGCAATGTCCGAGTCAAAACTTCCGCGCCGGGCCTATAGTGAACTTCACTGGCGGCGCAAGTAACTAAGATGCATCCCCACTTCGTGCCTGTCGGCTCGAAAAGAAATTCGTGAGGTGACCATGCCCCGTCGACTGCTTCCGAAGCTCGCGCTCGCAGCCCTCGCCATGGGCGTCGTCGCGTGCTCGAGCCAGCAGCAGGTCGGTCCATCCGGCGGCGCCAGCATTCCGATGCCGAGCGGCGGGGGTAGCTCCGGCGGCCAGCAGTCGGGCGGTGGGCAGCAGTCGGGTGGCGGCCAGTCGGGCGGCGGTAGCTCCGGCGGTGGCCAGCAAAGCGGTGGGCAGTCCGGTGGTGGTGGCCAGTCCGGTGGCTCCCAGTCCGGCGGCGGATCCGCGGGCGGCGGTGGCGGCGGCGTTCCGAGCGGCGGCGGCATCCCGGGCGGCTCGAGCTCGGGCGGAAGCGGGTCGAGCGGTGGATCCCGCAGCGGCGGCGGCTCACAGGGCGGCGGCGCGGACGGCGGCGGCAGCGGAGACCTCGGCAAGGGCCTCGGCGGGGCCGATTTCCCGACCGGCGGCGGCGCCGGCGGTGGCGGTGGCGACTCTTCGACCGGCGGTGCTGCGGGCAGTGGCAGCGGCGACGCCGCGGGCAACGGCGGCTCGGCCGACGGCGATCCCTTCGGTGAGGAAGGCGGCGCCGGTGGCGGTCAGGGCGGCGACGAGGAATTCGACAAGTCGCTCGGCGACTTCGACAAGCAGATGGGCCGCGAGCAAGACCAGATCGCCAAAGAAGGCGGTGGGCCGGCAGCCGATGCGGGGCTGCCCGGCGGCGGCGCGGACGGTGCCGGTGGCGAAGGCGGCGACGCAGCGGAGGGTAACGTCGGCGGCGGAGCCGCGGGCGGAGAGACCGGCAGCGCCACGATTCAGGACCTCGGGCCCGATCCCGTGGCCAACGCAACGATTCAAGGTTGCAACGATCAGGATCGCGTAGCGCGGCAACTTTGCGAAGCGGCGACGCAAGAGAACGATCCGTTCTTGCGCGCAGCATTGTGGGATGAATATAACGAGTACAAGAAAATCGCTCGGGACTGAGTCCCGAGGGGGAAAACATGCGTCGTCTTGCAGTGTTGTTGCTCGGAGCTTGGTGGCTCGCTGCCTGTTCCAGCTCTGAGGTCGTCGTCGCACATTCGGTACCGCTCAGCAAAGCGACGGAAGCCGTCGCCGAGCAAGACCTGCTCGACGTCGGCATCGTGCTGTTCGATTCCGGTGTCCCCGAAGGAGAAGTGCCGAAGGAAGTTCTCGAGGAGCTGATCCGCGAGGGCACGTTCGTGCACATCCGGCGTTCGGAGTCGGTGTACATGTCGGTGTTGCTGCGCGAGACGCTGCAGAAGACCGGCAACTGGGGCTCCGTCTGGATTGCGCCGAAGCCGACGACGGCGGCCGACATCAACGTCGCCGCAAAAATTTTGCACTCCGACGGCGATCAGCTGCGCTTGGAGGTGACGGCCACCGATTCGTCGGGCCGCGTCTGGTTAGACAAAGAGCTCTATCAGATGGAAACCGCCGCCGGCTCGTTCAATCGGCAGCGCTACCCCGAGCTCGATCCGTATCAAGACGTGTTCAACGAGGTCTCGAACGACCTCGCTGCCGCGTTGCTCAAGGTGTCGTCGAAGGAGCGGCAGGAGATCCGCACGGTCACGTCGTTGCGCTATGCCGCGGATGTCAGTCCCGAAGCATTCGCCAGCTACGTCGTCGAGGACAAAGGCGGCCAATTCGCCCTGAACCGTTTACCGGCCGACGGTGATCCGATGTTCGACCGCACGCAGCGCGTACGCCAGCGCGAACGGTTGTTTCTCGACACGCTCGATCAGCACTACGCGCAGTTTTCGTCGGAGGCGACGGCGCCGTACGACAGCTGGCGCGAATACACGCGTGAAGAAGCCATTGCGGTTCGCGAGCTGACTCGCTCCGCGCGCTGGCGAACGGGCATGGGTATCGCGACGATCATCGCGTCGATCGCGTACGGCCAGAACTCCGACGCCGGCAGCTTCTCGGACCGCATGTTGCGCGACGCGTTGATGTACGTCGGCGTCGACATGATTCGCTCGAGCCAGGTGCGCAAGCAGGAGAAGCGGCTGCACACGGAAACGCTCGAGGAGCTTTCGCAAGATTTCGACGACACGATCAAGCCGATGGTCGTCGAGGTCCAAGGGACGCAGCACCGATTGACGGGCTCGGCCGACGCGCAGTACGAAGAATGGCGGCAGCTCTTGCGCCAGATCTTCATCAACGAGTCCGGGTTCGTGCCCGAGGAAGTCGCGATCTACACGGAGGAGCCCGCGCTCGAGGCGCCCGTCGAGTTGCCGCCCACGCCCGAGGCGGCGGCCGCCGCGGCGGCCGCGTTGGCTGCGGGCGAGGCCGCGGCGACGGACGCCGCGACGACGGATGCCGCCGATGCGGACCCAAGCGCAGACGACGGAGCCTGACGCGCGAGCGAGAGGGACTCCCGACATCGACTGGCCGAGCGGCGAGTCCATAGGCCGATGGCGTGTCGTTGCGCCGCTTGGCTGCGGCGGCACGGCCGAGGTGTGGCACGCGGTTGCGGCCGACGGTCTCAAGGCCGCATTGAAGGTCGCCAAGCGCGAGCTGCGCACACACCCGGAGGCCAGCGCGCCGATTCGACACGAGCACGACGTGCTGCGCCGCGTCGCAAGCTCGCATCTCGTCGAGCCGTACGAGCTTCTCACGTCCCGCGGCGTCGCGGTGTCGGCGCTCGAATACTTGCCGCACGGCGATCTGGTCTCGATGCTCGGCATGCCGGCTCGGCAGTGGCTGCCCGCGTTTCGTGTCGTGGTGGCCGCGCTCGCCGACCTCGAGCGCCATGGCTTGGCGCACGGCGACTTGAAAGCGCGGAACGTGCTGTTCGCCGGCGACGGCACTGCACGGCTCGTCGATCTCGCTTACGCGCGGCCGCTCGATGCGCCGGCCGTCGTCACGACTGCGGCCTACGGCATGCCGGCGGGAAGCCGCGCTACCGCGCGCGACGCCGATCGGTTCGCTTTGGCCGTGCTGCTGTTCGAGCTCACGACGGGCCGGCTGCCGTATGGCCCGAACGGCGCGGTTGGCGGTAGCCCCGGGCTGCCGTCTCTGCCGGTCCGCGACGGTCCGGAGGCGCTTCTTGGCGAGGCGGCGGTGACCGTCCTGCGAGCGGAAGGGCGCATCGGAGGACTTTCGTATTTCGCCGATGTCATAGAATCTGTCCGCGGCGCATACGGTTGATTTGTAAGCGTGGAACCGAACCTCCCACAACACGACGAGACAATAGTTCCGGTACGGCCCAACTTGCGCGGGGCACCGGAGGCACGCCCTGCGGCCCCACCGCCGCCGCGGCTCGCTCGGCTGTCGCTGCCGGTGCTCGGCGGCGCCGCCTTGCTCGTGGCTGCCATCGCGGCTTTCTACTGGGTCCCTGCGCGTCACGAGCAGGAGCGTGCGGCGGCGCTGCGGCCCACGGCCACCGCTCCCGAGCCCGCCGCCGAGCCCTCGCGGCCGGTCCTGTCTCCGGAGGAGGCCGAAGCGCTTCGCAGGCAGTCGAACGAGCTGCTCGCGGGGTTGCTGACGCTGTCGGACGAGCTCGCGCGGCTGCACGTCGAACAATGGGCGGCCGAGGATTGGGCGAAGTACCAGCAATTGTCCGAGACCGGCGACAACGCGTTTCTTGCCGACGACTTCGCGACTTCCGCGTCGAGCTATACCGAAGCGAAGGCGCTCGGTGAATCGCTCGTCACGCGTGCCGCCGCAACCGTTCAGACGTCGCTCTTCGCGGGCGACACCGCGCTCGCGGCCGGCGACGCGCCGCTCGCGATGGAGCAGTACGACATCGTGCTCGTCGTCGATCCCGAGCATGCTCGAGCGTTGGCCGGCCGCGCGAGGGCCGAGCGCCTGCCCGAAGTGCAGGATCTCGTGCAGCGTGCGAATGTCGAAGTCGCGCGCGGCGATCTCACGGCTGCGCTTGCTACTTACCGCGAGGCGCTCGCGATCGACGCCGATTGGCCGGCTGCGCACGCGGGCGTCGCCGAGGTCAATCGCCTGGTGCGGGATGCCGAGTACGACCGGCTGATGTCGAAGGGATTCTCGCTGCTCGCGGCCGAAGATTTTGGCGCGGCGCGACAAGAGTTCGAAGCGGCACTGGCGCTGCGTCCCGGCTCGCGTGAAGCCGCGGAGGGCCGGGCGCAGGCGGAAGAGGGTGCAAAGCTAGACCAGATCGCGCTCGCCGAGGCACGTGGGCTCGCGTTCGAGCGCCGCGAGCTCTGGGACCAAGCGATCGAGCTGTATCGCTCGGTGCTCGAGAGCGACAACACGCTGCTGTTCGCTCAGACCGGCGTCGAGCGGGCGCGGACGCGCGCGGGGCTCGATGCCAAGCTCGCGAACCTCATCGACAACCCGACGTTGCTGTTCGGCGATGCAGTGCTCGCCGACGCGCGCGCGCTGCTCCAAGTTGCGGCGGCGGAAACGCAGAAAGGGCCGCGGCTCACGTCGCAAATAGAAAAACTCGGCGAGCTCGTCGAGCTCGCCGGGAAGCCGCTGCCGGTGCGCATCGAATCCGATCAGCTCACGACGGTCACGCTGTATCGAGTCGGCGCGCTCGGCGCTTTCGCCGCGAAGGACCTCGAGCTGCGTCCGGGTACGTATACGGTCATAGGCAGCCGCGACGGCTACCGCGACGTGCGCCAGACATTCACGGTGCGGCCGGGCCGGAACTTGGCGCCGATCAACGTGGTCTGCATCGAACCCATCTAAAGGCCAGGAAGGTTTTCGAGTGACGCAAGCAGCGGTAACGATCGAGGATCGAGGGCGACGGCAGGAGTTCGGCCCAGCCGATTTGCCCGTCACGCTCGGAGCATCTCTCGACGCCGACGTCACGCTCGAGGGCACGGCGGGCAGCCTCCAGCTCGGCCGTTTCAAAGACGTGTTTTTCGCTCAGGCCGGGCGCGGCGCGCGCAATTTGCGCGTCGGCGGCGAGCCGTTGACCGGCACGCGCGAGCTGCACGACGGCGACGTGATCGCGTTCGATCGCGTGCGCCTGACGTGCAGCGTCGCGGGCGGCGCGCTCGCGGTTCGCATCGAGCGCGTCGTGACTGCCGCCGACACGGCCCCGCCCGATCTCGACCAAGTCGTGCGCGACCGGGGCCGCACGTCGGACCTCGCCATCACTCCGATCGCGTTCAAGCCCGGCGCCGCGAGCAAGGTCGAGCAGAGCCGCGGGCCGAGCCGCATGACGATCGCGATCAGCAGCGGATTCGCGCTGCTCGCCGCGATCGCATGGTTCGCATTCACGGCGAAATCCGTAGGGCTGGTCATCGAGCCGACGCCGTCCGTCGTGAGCCTGCCGAGCACGTTGTTCAAGCTGAAGGTCGGCGACGACCGGTTTCTGTTGCGGCGCGGCCAGCATCGTGTCGCCGCGGAGCTGCCCGGCTATTACCCGCTCGATACGAGCATCGAGGTCGTGGGCGACGAAACGTTTTCGCTGACGTTGACGAAGCTGCCGGGGCTCGTGAGCATCAGCACCGATCCCGAGGTCGCGGCGGAAGTGCTCGTCGACGGCGTCGTGCTCGGGACGACGCCGCTCGTCGACGCTGAGATCGCGCCGGGCGTCCATCAGCTCGAGTTCAAGGCGGACCGTCATCTCGCCGCCACGCGCGAGCTCGACGTCGCGGGCGCCAGCGAGCGCCAGTCGCTTACCGCGACGCTGACGCCCGATTGGGCCGTCGTGTCGCTGAACACGTCTCCGTCCGGCGCGACCGTGCTCGTCGACGGCGCCGAGGCCGGTGTGACGCCGGCCGCGCTCGAGATCATGAGCGGCGAGCACGCGATCGAAGTGCGGCTCGCGGGCTACAACGCTTGGAGCAGCAAGGTGTTCGTGGAAGCGAATCGGCCTCAACAGCTCGACGACGTCAGGCTTGCGCAGGCCGACGGGCGCGTCGAGGTTGCGAGCACTCCCAGCGAAGCGAGCGTCAGCGTTGACGGAGAGTTCCGCGGGCGCACGCCGTTGACGTTGCGCTTGGCGCCGGGGCGAGCGCACCGGCTCGCGTTGACGAAGCCCGGCTACGAAATGGCGACGCGCGAGCTTTCGGTCGCGGCCGACAGCGGCCGCCGGTTGCAGATCGATCTCACGGCTCAGTACGGCGAAGTCGAAGTCACGAGCACGCCGCCGGCCGAGGTGTGGGTCGACCAAGAGCGCCGCGGCTCGACGCCGCTGAAGCTCGCGCTGACGTCCGTCAGCCACGTCATCGAGGTCCGCAGAGACGGGTTCGCCGTCGAGCGCTCCGAGCTCACGCCGCGGCCGGGATTTCCGCAGAAGCTCGAGGTTACGTTGACCGAGCTCGATCAGGCTTCGGGCGGCGGCTTCGCGAGCGTGCTGCGCACGAGCGAGCGGCAAGAGCTCAGGCTCGTGCCCGCGGGGCAGTTCACGATGGGTTCGTCGCGTCGCGACGGCGACCGGCGCTCGAACGAGCCCCTGCGACCGGTGCGTCTCACGCATGCGTTCTACTTGGGCGCGCGCGAAGTCACCAACGCGGAGTTCCGCGCGTGTAGCCCCGATCACGACTCCGGCGCGTTCCAAGGCGAGTCCTTGAACGGCGACGACCAGCCGGTCGCGAACGTGAGCTGGGAGGACGCCGTGCAGTATTTGAACTGCCTCAGCGTCAAGGACGGCCTCCAGCCCGTCTACGAGGAAGGACCGGCGGGCTGGGCGGCCGTTCGGCCGATTCGCAACGGCTACCGCTTGCCGACCGAGGCCGAGTGGGAGTGGGCCGCACGGTTCGCGGGCCAGCAGGCCGGGTTGCTGTTCCCGTGGGGCGATGCGCTGCCGCCGCCGGACCGCTCGGGCAATTACTCCGACGTTTCGGCCGCGCGCATGACGGGGGGGAGAACGACGACTCTCGTCACGTACAACGACGGTTACCCCGTGAGCGCGCCGGTCGGCAGCTACGATCCCACGAGCTATGGAATCTACGATCTCGGCGGCAACGTGGCCGAATGGACGCAAGACTACTACTCGCCTGATCTGATCGAGGCGACGCAGCGCGTCGACGATCCGCAAGGTCCCGAGAGCGGGCAGCTGCACGTCGTGCGCGGCGCGAGCTGGCGCAGCTCGACCGCCATGGATCTGCGGCTCGCCGCGCGCGGCTCCGGCACGGACGGACGCGAGGACTTGGGCTTCAGAATCGCGCGCAACCTGCAATGACGGAGCAAAGCTGACATGCGTTGGCTCAGAGTGGCAGTGCCCGCGATCGCATGCGCCGCGTGGCTTGCGCTCGCACTAGCGCAGCAAGCGCCTCCGGCAACCACGCCGCCGCCGCGCACGCCGCCGGCGGCCGGCACGCCACCGGCAGGCACGCCGCCCGCGAGCAGGCCGCCGGCCGACGAACAGAAGGAGCCCGCCGCGCCGCCGGCGAACGACGACGAGGACGACGAAGTGGAAGTGCCGACGGAGCTGCAGCCCGATGCGGCCGTCACGTTCCCCGTCGATATCTGAACCTCATGAGCGCCCTCGCCATCGAGATCAACGATTCGGGTCTGGTCGCCGCAAGCGACGCCGGCGTGCTCGCGATCGAGCCCGGCTTCGCGCGTATCGACGGCGGCCGGATCGTCACGGGCGATGAAGCGCGCGCGCGGGCCAGGTTGCAGCCGCGCCAAACGAGCAGTCGGTTCTGGAGTGCGCTCAGCATGGATCCGGGCTCGGCGGGCTCCGACATAAGGAAGAGCTCCGCGGAGCTCGCGTACGCGCAGCTCGAGTCGCTGTGGCAGCGTGTCGGCTCCGGCATCACGGCGGTCGTGCTCGTCGTGCCGGGCGGCTATCGCACGGAGCAGCTCGGCTTGTTGCTCGGGCTCGCGCAAGAATGCGGCATGCCGGTTCGCGCGCTCGTCGATGTCGCAGCCGCGGCCAGCGTGCGGCCGTATCCGAAGCGTCAGCTGATCTATGTCGACGCCGGTCTCTACCGCACGTCCGTCTCGCTGCTCGCGCAAGACGGCGAAGTCCAAGTACGTGCCGAGCACGGGCTTGCGCAGGGGTTGTCCGCCGTGACCGATTCGTTCGCGCGGCGCATCGCAGACCATTTCGTTCGCGCCACGCGGTTCGATCCGTTCGCGCACGCTGAAGCCGAGCAGGCCGTGTACGATCGGCTGCCGGAGTGGCTCGAGGCCCTGCAGCGCGAGGAGCGCGCGGAGCTCACGCTGAAGCACCGCAACGAGGAATTTCGAATCACGCCCGAACGCGACGCAGTCCTCGGCGTCACGCAGGGGTACTATCGAGCCGTGGTGCAGCTCATCGCACAACAGCGCGAGCCCGGTAAACGGCTCGTCGTGCAGGTATCCGACCGCATCGCCGCGCTGCCGGGGTTCGTCGGCGAGCTCTCTCGGCTCGACGACTCGCAGATCGAGCGGTTCAAAGCCGGGCATGCCGCGCGCAGCGTGCTGCTTGCCAGGTCGATCGCGGAGTCGCAGGGCGACGTCAAGCTGCTGAAGCGCGTGCCGTGGCGCGAGGCCGCGCCCGACGACGGTTCGGACGCCGAGCGCCGAGCGCCAGAGCCCGCGCCCGTGATCGCGCGCGCGAAGCCGCCGACGCACGTCGTCTACGGCGGCCTCGCGTACCGCGTGGGTTCCGCCGGTCTCGCGATTGGGCGCGACGCGGATCCGCAGAGGCGCACGGTCGTTCTCACGGGAACTAGCGGAGTGTCGCGGTTACATTGCGAAATCGTCTTGCAAGATGGTGAGCTCAAGCTGCGCGACTTGAGCAGCTACGGTACGTTCGTCAACGAGAAGCGCGTGACGGGCGAGACCTCGTTGAAGCGGGCCGACGTGATCCGCATCGGGTCGCCGGGGGCCGAGCTGCACGTCGTCGACCTGGAGGGCGCAGAGTGAGCAAGAGGCGAAAGGGCGAGCTCAACGTTTTCTCGATGTCGTTCCTCGACGCGATCACGGCGGGGTTCGGCTGCGTCGTGCTCTTGTTCATGCTCGTCAGCGCGAATGCCGTGCTCGAGCAGCGCACGGTCGTCGACAATCGCGAGGCCGAAGCGCGCCGGTGGGAGCTGCGAGTGCTGACGGGTCAGCGCAACCTCGTGCAGCTGCGCGAAGCGCTCCAGCGCCAGGTAGAAGAGTGGACGGGGTTGCTCGCGGTGCGCCAGGGTCTCATCACGCAAATCCAAGACACCGAGACGCAGCTCGCGACGCTGACGGAGGATTCGACCACGCGGCAGGCCGCGATCGAGCGTTTGCGCAAGGAGCTCGCCGAGCTGAACCGCCAGTCCCAGGATATCGTGACGACGCAGCGAGAGGAGGCCGAGGACGCATCGTCTCTGCGCGCGTTCCAGGGCGAAGGCAATCGCCAGTACCTGACCGGCCTACGTATGGGCGGTAAGCACGTCGCGATTCTCGTCGACCTGTCGACGAGCATGCTCGATAGCACGATCGTCAACATCCTGCGGCGGCGCAACATGTCGCCCGAGCAGCAGCGCCGGGCGCCGAAGTGGCAGCAGGAGGTCAACACGGTCGATTGGCTCACGACGCAGATCCAGCCCGGCACGAACGTCCAGATCATCGGGTTCAGCGACACGGCGACGTGGTTGATTCCGGGCTCCGAAGGCCAATGGGTCACCGTCAACGACGGAACCGAGCTCGACGCGCCTGTCGCGGCGCTGCGCGCGACTCATCCGCGGGGGCCGTCGAGCCTGCATGCCGCGTTCAATGCGCTCAAGATGCTCGAGCCGAAGCCCGACAACATCTATCTCCTGACCGACGGGCTGCCGACGATGGGCGAGGTTCTGCCGACTCGTAAGGGTGTGCGGGCCGACGAGCGCGTGGATCACTTCAATCGCGCCGTGCGCCTCTTGCCCGTCGGCGTTCCCGTCAACACGATTCTGTTCGCGATGGAAGGCGATCCGTCCGCGGCGCCCGCCTATTGGCTCATGGCGATCCGAACGGGCGGCTCGATGATGGCACCGTCGGAGGATTGGCCATGAAACGCCGCCGCGAGTTCGAGATCTTCAGCATGTCGTTCCTCGACGCGATCTGCTGCGGCTTCGGCGCCATGATTCTGCTGTTTCTCGTGATTCGCACGAGCGAGCCCGGTAGGCTCGAGCAAGCCGAGCGCGATCTCGACGGCTTGATCGCGCAGTACGAGCAAGAGCTCAACGAAATCGTCGGCGAGACGGAGCTCGTGCGTCGCCAGGAGCTCAGCAAGACGGAAGACGTGCGCTCCGACAGAACGAGCGTCGAGAACCTGCAGGCCCAGCTCGAGCGAATTCGCGCCCAGGTGCTGGCCGTGGAGGATCCCACGCTCGAGGTCGAAGAGAACCGCCTCGCGTCGGCGAAGCAGTCGTTGACCGACGAGATGCGGCGGTTGCTCGCGGACTATCGCCCGCCGATCGACGAATACAAAGTCGGCGGCATTCCGGTCGACAGCGAATACATCATCTTCCTGATCGACACGTCGGGAAGCATGCAGCAGTACCAGTGGGACCGCGTGCAACAGCAGCTGCGCGAGACGCTCGAGGTGTACCCGACGGTCAAGGGCATTCAGATCATGAATGACGAAGGCGAGTACATGTTCAAGAGCTATCGGGACGAGTGGATTCCCGATACGCCGACTCGCCGCCAGGCGATCCTCGAGACTCTGAAGAACTGGGCGCCGTTCTCGAACTCGAACCCGCGCGAGGGCATCCTCGCGGCCATCGACCGGTTCTACGATCCGGGCAAGAAGATCTCGCTGTACGTCTACAGCGACGACTTCCAGCAGGGCTCGATCAACCCCGTCGTTCGCGAGATCGACCGGCGCAATCACGCGGACGCGTCCGGCGAGCGGCTCGTGCGCATTCACGCCGTCGCGTTTCCGGCCGTGTACCTGATGACGGGCGGCGATCTGTTCACGGCGGCGAATTTCGCGGTGCTCATGCGGATCGTCTGTCAGCGCAACGGCGGCACGTTCGTGGCGTTGCCGGTCATACGCCGGGGGGATCGCGGCTAGGAATTTACTTTGGCGCGGCCGCGAGCGGCGGCAAGCGCAGGGACTTGGAGGATCAATGGCGGCTCAAAATTACGTACGCGACCGAACAGAAAAGCTCGGCATGCTCGTTGTCATCACGGTCATCGTGCAGCTCATCTATGCGAGCTACGTGCGTCCGACCGCGGAAGCGTGGCTCGAGGAGCAGCGCGCGATCGCTGCGTCGACGCCGGGCTACACGCCGTCTCGGTCGATCTGGGTCATCATCGCGGATCCCGAGCAGGAAGCGACGATCATCATCTCGATCTGGGCGTTGATTCTTTCGGCCCTGCGCTTTCGCGAGCTCAAGAACCAGCGTCAGCTGCTCGAGGCGGGGTATCTCACCAAGGAAGCCGGCGTCGTGATCCTGCCGAGCGACGCGCGCGAGTACCTGCGTACGTTCGAGCAAATGCCGCCGAAGGAGCGCAATGCCGTGTTGCCGCGCGTGCTGGCCGCGGCGCTGAAACGTTTCGGCGCCACGGGCAACGTGCAAGACGCGTCGCAGACCGTGCACAACACGTGCGAGAGCGAGCACAACCGGCTCGACGCCGAGCTCGCGATCTTGAGGTTCAGCGTTTGGGTCGCGCCGGCGCTCGGGTTCGTCGGTACCGTGCGCGGTATCGGCCTCGCGTTGCAAGGCGCCGAGCTCGCGGTCAAAGGCGATACGACGGCGGTCACGAACGGCCTCGGTATCTCGTTCAACTCCACGTTGGTCGCGCTGACGCTCAGCATCGTTTTGATGTACATCCTGCACGAGATCCAACTCTCGCAGGAGCGGCTCACGCTCGACATCGAGAATTACGCCGAAGAAGAGCTGATCGCGCGTCTGCACAGCAACTAGCGCCCCGCACGCCATAATTCGTCACGATTGCGGCAGCATGCTGCCGCAATTCATCACCCGCGCGTCAGTGCGGTTCGTTGCAATAGCGCCGTGTCCACACCCACTGCGCTCAAGGAGCGAACCATGCACAAGAAAGTCATCGTCCTCATGATCGGCAGCTTGCTCGCGACGTCGAGCTTTGCGGCGCCCAAGAATCGAGCCCCGAAGGAAGAGTCGATCGGCGTCGGCAGCGGCGCGGCGATCGGCGCGCTTGCCGGCGGGCCCATCGGCCTCGTGGTCGGGGCTGCGTTCGGCGGCTGGCTCGGCGACCGCTTTCATCACGAGCGCTCGGCGCGGCGCGACGCCGATGATCGAGCCGCAAGTGCGAGCGCCCACGCGGGCTCGCTGCAGCAGCTCTTGACCGCGAGCGAGCGCGCCGCGGCCGAGAAGGATGCCGCGCTCGTCAGCGAGCGCATCGACCATCGACGCGACTTGCAGGAAGCGCTGTCCGTCGAAGTGTTCTTCCGCACCGAGGAGAGCGGTCTTGGCGGCGCGACCGAAGAGCGGCTCGCGAAGCTCGCGGCGCTCGTCGAGCCGATGGACGGCGCCGTGATCCGCCTCGAAGGCTACGCCGACGCTCGCGGCACGGAGTCGTTCAACACGACGCTGTCCGCGGCGCGCGCGCAAGCCGTGCGCGACGCTTTGATTCGCGGCGGCATGCCGGCGGACCGCGTCGTCGTGACCGCTGCCGGCGAGACGAGCTCGACGGCGGCGGAGCAGGACGTCGACGGCATGGCGCTCGAGCGGCGCGTCGAGATGATCGTCGTCGACGACGACTCGGCCACGCGAGTCGCCGAGCTCGGCCGGTAGCTCGAGCAGCGTTCCCCCCGGTGGCCGGGGGCACCGCCATGGAGCGAGGTGGTGCTCCCGGCCGCCAACTCAAAGCGATCCGAGCAGCGGCAGCAGCGGCACGCTTGCGGCGCGCGGCAACACCTGCACGGGGGCCGCGACGAACCGCGCCAAGGTGGCCGCCGTCTCCGCGGCCGGCACGGGCTGCTCCGGCGACTCGCTGACGACGATGGCGAGCAAGCGCACGCCGCGGCGGTCGAGCGCCTCCGCAGCCGTCAGGCTGTGGCTCAATGCGCCGAGATAGCTGCCGACGACGAGCAGCGCCGGCGCCGCCAAAGTCTCGATCCAGTCGAGCACCGTGTGCTCGGCGCAAAGCGGCACCATGACGCCGCCGACGCCTTCGATCAGCGTCGTGCCGGCGCGCTTGCCGGCGTCGCGGCAATGCGCGACGAGAGCGTCGAACGGAACGGAGCGGCCCTCGCGCGCAGCCGCCATGTCGGGCGACAACGGCGCGGCGAAGCGCCACGGGCTCACGCGCTCCACGTTCGCGGCCGTAACCTCGAGTCCTTGCGCGCGCAACAGCAACTCCGTGTCGCTGCCTTCGGGTCGCGCGGCGTCGAACCCCGACGCGACCGGCTTCAACGCCTGAACGTTGCGGCCGGCCGCCTTGAGCTCTTCGACGAGCTTGACCGTCACGAACGTTTTCCCGATCCCGGTTCCCGACGACGTGACGAAGACGGCCGTCATGGCGAGATGAGTGGCCGCAGGGCTGCTGCGAGCGCCGCGACCTGTTCCGGCGTATGTGCGGCCGAGAACGTCACGCGGAGCCGCGACGTGCCGGGCGGAACCGTCGGCGGCCGAATCGCAGCGACGAGGAAGCCGGCTGCGCGCAACGTCGCGCTCGCGTCGAGCGCGCGTTCGGCGCTACCCATCAGCAGCGCGACGATCGCGCTCTGCGCCGGCTCGATCCCGAGCGCCGCCGTGAGCTCGCGCGCGCGTTCGAGGGGCCGGCGCACCAGCTCCGCATCTTCGGCGATGAGCTCGAGCGCGCGGCTCGCCGCCGCGACGGTGCCCGGAGGCAGGCCGGTCGAGTACACGAAGCTGCGCGCGCGGTTACGAATCAGCTCTGCGACGTCGCGGCTCGTGCAGAGATAGCCGCCGTACGCGCCGACGGCTTTCGACAGCGTTCCCATGTGCAGCGGGACGTCGACGGGCGGATCGTGCGCGAAGCTCGAGCCGCGGCCGCCGCCGACGACGCCCAAGCCGTGCGCGTCGTCGGTCATGAGCCACGCGTCGTGCTCGGCCGCGGCGGCCGCGAGCGGCGCCAACGGCGCGAGATCGCCTTCCATGCTGAAGACGCCGTCGGTCAGCACGAGGCAATGGCGATGCGCGGATCTCTCCGCGCCGAGCAGCGCCGCAAGATGCTCGACGTCGTTGTGGCGAAATTCCAGCACGCGTGCGCCGCTCACGTGGGCGCCCGTGAGCAGCGAGCTGTGGCAGAGCTCGTCCATCGCGATCAGGTCGCTGCGGCCGACGAGCGCCGAGATCGTGCCCACGTTTGCGAGGTAGCCGCTGCCGAACACGACTGCGTCCTCGGTGCCCTTGAGGCGCGCGAGCTTGCGCTCGAGCTCGGCGTAGTAGGGGTGGTTGCCGTTGACGAGCCGGGACGAGCCGGCGCCCACGCCGAGCCGCCGCGTGGCCTCGACGCTCGCCGCGACGACCTCGGGGTGTTGCGAAAGGCCGAGGTAGTCGTTGCAAGAAAACGAGATCAGCGCTTCGTCATCGCGCACCGCCGCCGTCGCGCCGGGGCGCGCCGTTACGACGAGGCGTCGGCGCAGTTGGCGCCGTTCGAGCGCCGCCAGCTTGTCGCGAGCGATCTCGTCGAGCGAAGGCCGCGTGTCGCGGGAACGGGTGTGCAAAAGCGAAGCTCCGGCCGGTGAGCGGGCATTCTCACCGACTGGAGCGCTTGCGGGAAGCGGCCGTCAGGCGGCCGCGAGGCGATCGCTCACGTTCGCGCCGGGCGGCGGGTCGAACGCGGCGGCGAGCGCATCGTCGATGTTCTCGAGGAACACGAACTTGAGCTGCTTTCTAGCGGGCTCCGGAATGTCCTCGAGGTCCTTCTCGTTGCGCTTCGGCAGCAGCACCGTGTCGATGCCGGCGCGCAGCGCCGCGAGCGACTTCTCTTTGATTCCGCCGATCGGCAGCACCAAGCCGCGCAAGCTGATCTCGCCCGTCATCGCAATGTCGTTGCGCACCGTGCGGCCCGACAACAGCGACGCCACGGCAAGGAACATCGCGACGCCGGCGCTCGGGCCGTCCTTCGGGATCGCTCCGGCCGGCAAATGGATGTGCAGGTCGTTCGTCTCGAGCACCGAGCGCGCGACGCCAAGCTTGTCGAGGCGCATCTTCGCGAGGCTCACGGCGGCCTGGGCGCTTTCCTTCATGACGTCGCCGAGCTGGCCCGTCAGGATCAGCTGGCCCTTGCCGGGCACCAGCGACGCTTCGATGAACAGGATGTCGCCGCCGACCGGCGTCCACGCCAACCCCGTCGCGACGCCGGGCACGCTCGTGCGCAGCTTCACTTCGTTGTCGAAGTGGCGCGGCCCGAGAATGCCGTGCACGTCGGTCGCGTCGATCGTGACGCGCTCCGCGGTGCCTTCGGCCACCTTCATCGCGGCGTGACGTAGCAGCGCGCCGATCTCGCGCTCGAGGTTGCGGACGCCTGCTTCGCGCGTGTAGCCGTCGATGACCGTGCGCAGCGCGGCTTCGGTTACGACCGCTTGCTGCTCGGTGAGGCCGTTCGCCTTCAGCTGGCGCGACACGAGGTAGCGCGTGGCGATCGCGAGCTTTTCGTCCTGCGTATAGCCGGGCAGCTCGATGATCTCCATGCGGTCGCGCAGCGGCCCAGGAATCGTGTCGAGCACGTTCGCGGTTGCGACGAAGAACACTTTGCTCAAGTCGAACGGCACGTCGAGGTAATGATCCGCGAACGTGGAGTTCTGCTCCGGATCGAGAACCTCGAGCAGCGCCGCCGACGGGTCGCCGTGGAATCCGACACCGAGCTTGTCCATCTCGTCGAGCATGAACACGGGATTGTTCGTGCCGGCCTTGCGCAGGCTCTGCACGATCTTGCCCGGCATGGAGCCGATGTACGTGCGGCGGTGGCCGCGAATCTCGGCCTCGTCGTGCACGCCGCCCAAGCTGGCGCGCACGAACTTCAGGCCCACGGCGCGCGCGATGCTCTGGCCGAGCGACGTCTTGCCGACGCCGGGCGGGCCGACGAAGCACAGAATCGGGCTGCGGCCCGCCGAGTTCAGCTTGCGCACGGCGAGATACTCGAGGATGCGGCGCTTGACCTTCTCGAGGCCATAGTGGTCCGCGTCGAGAATCTCGCGCGCCTTCGCGATGTCGATCGCTTCGGCGTCGTTCTTCGACCACGGCAGCGCGACGAGCCAATCGAGGTACGTGCGCACCATCGAGTGCTCGGTCGACGAGTCCGGCATGCCTTCGAGCCGGCGCAGCTCTTTCTGAGCTTGCTTCTCGACTTCCTCCGGCATCTTCGCGTCTTCGATCGCCTTGCGCAGCTCATCGAGCTCGCTCTGCGTGTCGTCCTCGCCGAGCTCCTTCTTGATCGTCTTCAGCTGCTCGCGCAGCACGTACTCGCGCTGCCGCTCGTCGAGCTTGCCTTGCGTCTGCTCGCCGATCTCGCGCGAGAGCTTGAGTACCTCGACGCGATGCGTCAGGAACTCGATCACGCGGTCGAGCCGGTCTCGCACCTTGAGCGACTCGAGAATCGTCTGCTTCTCGGACGGCTTGATGTCGATGAGGCCCGCGACCATGTCGGCGAGCGCGCCCGGCGATTCGATGTTCTGTAGCGCCGGTCCGAGCTCGGGCGGCACCTGCGGCAGCAACTCGATGGCTTCCATCGCTTTCTGCTTGAGCAGAGTGGCGCGCGCCTCGATGCTCGCGTCCGTGTTGACGTGATCGGGAATCAAATCGAACCGCGCGGCCAGGAACGGCAGCCCGTTCAAGTAGTCGAGCGTGCGAAACCGCTGCTCGCCTTGGCAGATCAGGTGATGAACCCCGTTCGGCGCCTTCAGGTAGCGCACGACGGTCACGGTCGTGCCGATTCGATGCAGGTCTTCGGGCCCCGGGGTGTCGACGCTCGGGTCTTTCTGCAGCACGATGCCGAGCTTGTGCCCGTGTTGAACGGCTTCCTGGGCGGCGCGCATCGAGAAGTCGCGCGTCAGCGCGACCTGCGTGACGGCTCCGGGGAACATCACGACGTTGCGCACGGGAACGACCAGCAGCACGTCGGCGGGCAGGGTCATGGGCCCGTCATCGCGGGAGACTTGCGGCAGTTGGTCCTGTTCTTCGTACATGGCGGCCTCCGGGTATGCTCCGAGTGGGCCTATCTGGGGCCTCGCCCCAAGACGTTCAAGGCGCATGCTCCTGCCATCCCGCCCGCATCAGGCCTGGCGCAAGCGCGCCGCCACCTCCGCGGGCGAAATGCCTCTCTGCGTATCGACCGTCACGGCGTGCCGGCGTTCCGCGCCGTCCAGCGGCTCCGCCGTCGCCAACTGATGATCCAGAACCGCCAGATCGGCTTCCGAGGCGTCGCGCCCAGCGTTCGCGCGGGCCTTGATGCGTCTGCGAAGCTCGGCCACGGGGGCCGTGCACTCGAGGATCGCGAATCGTGCCGCGTTCATGGCGGCAACCTGGCGTAGAGCGAGCCGCTCGCTCCGCCGGAGGAAGGCTGCATCGACGATCGCGTTCTCGCCGTTGCGCAGCAGCGCGTCGGCGAGGTTGGCCAGCGTGGCATAGGTATGCCGGCTGGCGGATGCGGCGTAGAGCCCCGCGCCGACGCCCGAGCCCGTGCGCGCGGAGGCCGCGAGCCCGTGCAGCCGTTTGCGCTCCACGTCCGATCTCGCGCGGATCGCCGGCAGGTGCCGCACGAGCTCGTCGGTGACCGACGTCTTGCCGCTGCCGGACAAGCCGTACGTGATCACGAGCATGGGGCGGCGCGGCGTGACGAGGTCGAGCGCAGTCGCAACGTAGCGCTCCGAGTCGTGCTCGTCCGACGCCGCTTGCTCGCGCTTGATGGCGGCCACCTTGGCGCGTACGAGCGCGCGATAGACGAGATAGAACTCGAGCGCCTCGACGCCGCCGTAGTCGCCGCCGACCTCGAGATAGCGATTCAGGAACGCGTACTTCAGATCCGTGCGTCCGGCCGCTTGCAGGTCCATCGCGAGAAACGCGGCTTCGCTGACGACGTCGACGTCGCGCAGCTTGCGGTCGAACTCGAGCGCGTCGAACGCCACGATCTTGCCGTCGCGCCACAGCAGGTTCTGCAGGTGCAGGTCGCCGTGGCATTCGCGGTGCGCACCTTGCTCGGCGCGAGCCGCAAAGATCGGCGCGAGGCGCGAGCAGCGCAGCTCGGTCCACGCGCGCAGCTTCGCGATCTCGCGTCGCCTGCTTCCGCCGAGGTACGTCGCGAGCTCGTCGACGTTGCGCAGCGCCGCGGCCGCCGCTTCGTCGCCATCGACGCCGCGAACGCGCGGCAGCGAGGCGTGGAACTTCGCGAGCCGCTCGCCGACTTCCGCGAACGCCTGGGCCGGCACGCGATCGGCAGCGAGCCGCCGATCGAGGCGTGCGGCGGACGGGAACTCGCGCATCTTGACCGCGTATTCGAACGGCGGCTTGCGGCCGACACGCGGCGCGCCGAGCGGCCCGCCGATCGGCACGACGCCGAGATAGAGCTCGGGCGCGAGCCGCCGATTGACTCTGATCTCCTCGTCGCAAAAGCGCTTGCGAAGCTTCAGCGTGCTGAAGTCCACGAACGGCAGCTTGACGGGTTTCTTGACCTTGTACGCGTAGCGGCCGGTCAGGAACACCCACGAGACGTGAGTCTCGACGAGGCGCACGGAGCGGACGCCTTTACCGTAGCAGCCGGGATCGAGCAGCGCGCCCGGCAGCGAGCGGCGCACAGGCTGCTCGGCTCGCCGTGCGCGCCGGCGCGCCATGGCGCCTAGCCCGGCTCTCCGCCCATCAGCGCGAGCAGCTCGGCGGTCTTGGCGCGCATCAGCGCCGCGTCGCTGCGGCTTTCGACGTTGAGCCGCAGCAGCGGCTCGGTGTTCGACGACCGCAGGTTGAACCGCCACGCGCCGAGCTCGACGCTCAAGCCGTCGGTGCGGTCGACTGAAGCGGCCCCGGGCGTGTACTTGGCTTCGATGCTCGCGATGACGGCCCGCGCGTCGGCGACCTTGCGATTGATCTCGCCGCTCGCAGGGTATGCGCGCATGCGCTCGCCTACGAGAGCCGACAGCGACGCTTTGCGCTTGCTCATGATCTCGGTGATCAAGAGCCACGGGATCATGCCGCTGTCGGCGTACGAAAACTTGCGGAAGTAGTGATGGGCGCTCATCTCGCCGCCGTACACGGCGTCGACCTCGCGCATCCGCTGTTTGATGAACGCGTGACCGGACTTGCTCTGCACGGCCTTGCCGCCGAGACCGTTCACGATGTCGAGCGTGTTCCACGTCAAGCGCGGGTCGTGAACGATGCGCTCGCCGGGCGAGCCCGTGAGGAACGTTTGCGCCAGCAAGCCTACGATGTAGTAACCCTCGATGAACTGGCCGAGCTCGTCGAACAGGAAGCAACGGTCGTAATCGCCGTCCCAGGCAATCGCGAGATCGGCGCGTTCGGCCCGCAGCCGCTCGCTCGTGACGGCTCGGTTTTCCTCGATCATCGGGTTCGGGACGCCGTTCGGAAAGCTGCCGTCGGGCTCGTGGAATACTTTCACGAACTCGAAGGGCAGGTGCGGCTCGAGAAGGTCCACGATCGGTCCGGCGCCGCCGTTGCCGGCATTGACGACGATCTTGAGCGGCGCGAGCGCTTTCGTGTCGACGTACGACAACAGGTGCTCGATGTACTCGGGCTTCACGTCGACCTGCTTGACCTTGCCGCGCGCGGCGACGGGCGGACCGAATTCGCCGCGCTCCGCGAACGCGCGAATGTCTTGCAATCCCGTGTCCGCGCTGATCGGTCGCGACTCTTCTCGAACGAATTTCATGCCGTTGTAGTTCGGCGGGTTGTGGCTCGCCGTGACCATGATCCCGCCGTCGAGCTTCCGGTTGAACGTTGCGAAGTACGAGAGCTCGGTTCCGCCGACGCCGATGTCGAGCACGTCGACGCCGGAGTCGGTGAGCCCCTTGATCAACGCCTGCGTCAGCGCAGGGCTCGATGCGCGGATGTCGCGTCCGACGGCCACGGTGCGAGGCTTCACGAACGCTGCATAGCCGCGGCCGATGCGATATGCGATGTCTTCGTCGAGCTCCTCGGGAACGCGACCGCGAACGTCGTACGCTTTGAAGCAATTGATCTTCTTCATCGGTTACTCGAGACGTGTAGGGCGGAGGTCGAGCGGTTACTGTGTAATGATGCCAGCTCGGATCGCTTCCGGTGTGACAACTTTGCGTCATCTTTGGCTGCCTTATCGGCAGATGAAAACCGCGCCGCCGCCGCTCGTCGTCGAGCGCACGGACGGCGTGCGGCTTCATCTCGCCGACGGGCGCGAGCTCATCGACGGCATCGCGTCGTGGTGGACCGCGTGCCATGGCTACAACCATCCGCACATCCGCTCCGCAGTCCGCGAGCAGCTCGAGCGCATGCCGCACGTGATGCTCGGCGGGCTTGCGCACGCGCCCGCGATGACGTTGGCCGAACGGCTCGCCGCTCTGCTACCCGGAGATCTGAAGCACGTGTTCTTCACCGAGTCGGGCTCGGTGTCGGTCGAAGTCGCGATGAAGATGGCCGTGCAGTATCGCCTGAACCGCGGCGAGCAGGGACGAACGCGCTTCCTGAGCTTTCGCGGCGGCTATCACGGCGATACGTTCGCGGCGATGTCGGTGTCGGATCCCGAGGACGGCATGCACCGCCTGTTCGGCCCGCTGCTGCCGAAGCAACTCGTCGTCGCGTTGCCGGAGGACGGCGATTCGTCGCGAGACTTCGAGCGGGTCGTCGCCGCGCATGCGCACGAGCTCACGGCGGTGATCGTCGAGCCGCTCGTGCAGGCCGCCGGAGGAATGAGGTTTCATTCGCCCGAGACGCTCGCACGTATCGCCGCGGCTGCGCGGCGGCACGACCTGCTTCTGATATTCGACGAGATCGCCGTCGGGTTCGGCCGCGCTGGAACGCTGTTCGCGTGCGAGCAGGCGCGTGTCGCGCCCGACATCGTCACGCTGTCGAAGGCGTTGACGGGCGGCACGATGCCGCTCGCCGCGACCGTCGCGAGCACGCGCGTCTATGAAGCGTTCTTGAGCGACGATCCCGGCCGCGCGCTGATGCACGGCCCCACCTACACCGGTAACCCTCTCGCGTGCGTAGCGGCGAACGCGTCGCTCGACCTGTTCTCGAGCGAGCCCAGGCTCGCGCAGGTCGCCGCGATCGAGGCGCAGCTCACGCGCGGGCTCGCGGCGTGCCGCGGCCTTCGCGGCGTGCGCGACGTGCGCGTGAAAGGGGCCATCGGCGTCGTTCAGCTCTTGCGCGAGCCGAACCTCGAGGCGTTACGCGCGCGCTTCGTGCGGCACGGAGTCTGGGTGCGGCCGTTCGGCGACGTCGTCTATTTGATGCCGCCGTTCGTGATCGAGGCCGAAGATCTCGAGCGGCTGATCGCCGCGATCCGCGACGTGCTGCGCGAGGCCGACGCCGCGGGCGAGCTCTAGCTCAGCGGGTTTGGTTCGGGCTTTGCAGCGCGTTGAAGCGCGTGCCGTCCGGCAGGACGATCGCCTTCAAGAACCACGCGTCGGGATTGTCGTGACGCGGTGCGCCGATCGCCGTGATTTCCGTTCCGACGGGGATCATCTCGGGACGCAGCCCGAGGCGCGCCAGCATGTTCGCGGGTGCGCCTTCGACGAAGTTGATCGTGCGTTCCTGTCCGCTGGCGTCTTTGACCTTCAACGTCATCGCCATGTGCGGATTGCGCAGCTTCACCGTTTCGATGACGCCGTGGAATTCGACGTCTTGCTGCATGTCGTAAATAGCGAACGAGTGATGCGCGACCGCGGGCAGGCAGGCGGCTGCGAGCGAAAGCGAGAGCAGGGCGAGTGTCGTTCGGCTCATAAGTCTCAGAACATCTCCGACTTGTCTGGCGGCGGCGGCTTGCCTAGGTTCGCATAGCGGTTCGGGATGAAGTCCCCCGTGATCATCTCATGGTACGACAGACCGGGGCCCACCATCGGGTACACGCCGGCCGTCGGATCGATGATGACTTCGAGGAACGCGGGCCCGCGGTGGGTCAGGAACTCCTCGACGAGCCGCGGGACGTCTTGCTTCGCATCGAGGCGCTTCGCGAAGCCGAATCCGTCGGCCTGCGCCGTCTTCACGAAATCCTTCTTGCGCAACGACTTGTCGCTCGCCGACAAGCGGCCCTTGAAGAACAACCGCTGCCACTGCATGACCATGCCGTCGCCGAAGTTGTTGAGCACCATGATCTTGATGGGCAGGTTGTACGTCGTGACGGTTTCGAGCTCGCCCAAGTTCATGCGAATGCTCGCGTCGCCGTCGACGTCGATGACGAGCTTGTTGGGGTTCGCGATCTGCGCGCCGATCGCTGCGGGCAAGCCGAATCCCATCGTGCCCATGCTGCCCGACGTGAGCCACAGGCGCGGCTCGCGAAAATCGCTGTACTGCGCGGCCCACATCTGGTGCTGACCGACGCCGCTCGTGACGATCGCTTCGCCTTTCGTGAGGCGATTCATCGTCTCGATGACGTACTGCGGCTGCACGAGCGGGCTCGCACGGTCGTAGTTCAAGCCGTAGGTCGCCTTGAGCGCCGCGATCTCGCCGAGCCACGTGTCGAAGCTCGCCGCGAACCCCGTGCGCCGCGCATACGCGACGAGCGAGTCGAGTGCCTCCGTCAGCAACCCGACGTGATGCCAATCGGTCTTCTTGACCTTGTTGATCTCGGAGGGATCGATGTCGAAGTGCAAGACGCGCTTCGCTTTCGGCGCGAACTTGGCGGGCACGCCGGCGACGCGATCGTCGAACCGCGCGCCGACCGAGATCAAGAGGTCGCAGTCGTCCACGGCATAGTTCGCGCTCGCCGTGCCGTGCATGCCGAGCATGTGCAGCGACAGTGGATGCTTCGTATCGAAGCCGCCGAGCCCCATCAGAGTGCTGGCGACGGGAATCTTGAACGCGGTGGCGAACGCGCGCAGCGCGTTGCTCGCATTCGCGTTGATGACTCCGCCGCCGGCATAGATCAGCGGCCGCTTGCTCTCGCCGAGCATCGAGAAGAACTGCTGGCAGCCCGCCTCGGTCAGCGCGTTGTCCTCGACGGCCGCGTGCCGCTGCCGATAACCCGGGATCGGCAATTGGTTCTCGCCGACGAACGTGCCGTTCCAGTTCTGCACGTCCTTCGGCACGTCGACGACGACGGGACCGGGCCGCCCCGTGCGCGCGATCTCGAATGCCGTGCGCATCGTGGCCTCTAGACGCAGAGGATCCGTCACGAGGAAGACGTGCTTCGCGACGGAGCCCATGACGGCGGTGACGGGTGCCTCTTGGAACGCGTCGCTGCCGATCGCGCCCGTCGGCACTTGGCCGCAGATCACGACGATCGGTATCGAGTCGGCCATGCAATCGCGAACCGGCGTCACGCAGTTCGTGGCGCCAGGGCCCGAGGTCACCATGACGACGCCGACTCGCCCGGTCGCGCGCGCATAGCCCGCTGCCATGAATCCCGCGCCTTGCTCGTTCGCCGGCACGATCAGCGGCATCGGCTCGACGCCGTTACGCATGTTCGCTTGGTTGTACCGGAACACCGCGTCATAGCTCGGCAGGATTGCGCCGCCGCTGTAGCCGAAGATCGTGTCTACACCTTCGTCAGCCAGCACTTGGACGAGGATGTCCGCACCGCTCATCGTGGCACCCGCCAAGGGGTGCGAGCGGGAAATCTTGGGCTGAATCAGGGTATCCATGGTGAGTTGCCGAGGCGTCGTTGATCGGGCTGGAAGCCGCTTAGCGCAAGGAGTTTTGACGAAAAGAAGATGCATTGCAATAGCTTGGCCACTACGCCAACATGTCAGGCCCTGCGCGTTCCGCGCGGTGCTACGACGATGCGACATATCATTTCCATGCTGCTCCAGAACGAGGCCGGCGCGCTCGCTCGCGTTGCGAGCGTTCTCTCCTCGCGCGGCTACAACATCGAGAGCCTGAACGTGGCGCCGACGGTGGACGAGACCGTATCGCTGCTGACGCTCGTCACGACGGGCTCCGAGACCGTGATCGATCAGATCGAGAAGCAGCTCGGCAAGCTCGTAGACGTCGTCGACCTCGTCGACATGACGAAGTCCGATCACATCGAGCGCGAGCTCGCGTTGTTCAAGCTGCGCGTGCACAACGGTGCCGCCGAGAAGCTGAAGCCCGTCATCGAGCAGTTCGGCGCGCGCGTGTTGAGCGACGTGGACGAGCACTACACGGTCGAGCTCGTCGGCGGCAGCCAGGACATCGATCGGTTCTTGAAACGCTCGTCGCAGGTCGCCGACGTCGTCGCGCTGATCCGCAGCGGCGCGATGGCCGTCCTGCGCGGCGCCGCCGCGTTCAAGCGGTCGTAGCTTGAGCGGCCTCGCTCCTCATTCAGTGAGCGTGAACCATGAGCACCGCAGCGCACGCGACGCATACCGAACGTCTCGCTAACGCTCGCCGCATCGTCGTCAAGATCGGCTCCGCGCTGTTCATCGATCAGCAGACGGGCGCGATGAATCGCGAGTGGCTCGAGGGCGTGTGCGCGGACGTCGCGGACATGAGGCGCGCCGGCAAGGACGTCGTCATCGTCTCGTCCGGTGCCGTCGCGCTCGGCAGGCGCGAGCTCAACATTCCGCGCCGCTTGCATCTCGAGGAGAAGCAAGCGGCGGCTGCGGCCGGTCAGATCGTGTTGGCGCACGCCTATCAGGAAATCCTGCGCGGATTCGGGTTGACGAGCGCGCAGGTGCTGTTGACGCTCGACGATAGCGAGCGGCGCGAACGGTATCTGAATGCAAGCAAGACGCTGTTGACGTTGCTCGGCTACGGCGCCGTGCCGGTCATCAACGAGAACGACACGGTTGCGACGCAAGAGCTGCGCTATGGCGACAACGACCGGCTGTCCGCGCGCGTGGCGCAGATGGTCAGCGCAGAGTGCCTCGTGGTGTTGTCGGACGTAGACGGTTTGTACACGGCCGATCCGCGCCGCGACGCGAACGCGCGCTACGTCGAGGAAGTCACCGAGATCACGCGCGAGGTGCTCGACATGGCCGGCGGCACGGGCTCGAGCCACGGCTCGGGCGGCATGCGCACGAAGCTCGAGGCCGCGCGCATCGCGGTCGGCGCGGGCTGCCGCATGTGCATCGCGACGGGCCGCGTCGCGCGGCCCATCAGCGCATTGCTGCAGGGTGGTAAAGCGACGTGGTTCTTGCCGAGCGCGACGCCCGGTGCGGCGCGCAAGCAATGGATCGCGGGCACGTTGCAGCCGAAGGGGAGGCTCCGCGTCGACGCCGGCGCCGAGCGCGCGCTCGCCGGCGGGCGCAGCCTGCTGCCGGCCGGCGTGACGGCCGTCGAAGGGCCCTTCGGGCGCGGCGATGCCGTCAGCGTCTTGGGCGCCGACGGCCGCGAGATCGCGCGCGGCCTCACGGCCTATCCCGCCGACGAGGCCGCGCAGATCGCGGGCCGCCGCTCGAGCGACATCCAAGAGATCTTGGGCTACAGCGGCCGCGATGACATCATTCACCGCGACGACTTGGTACTTTTGGGCACGAAGCAGTCATGAGCGCGCCGAAACAGAATGTGGCCGACGATCTGCGCGAGCGCATGTTCGAGCTCGGTCGCGCCGCGCGCGCTGCGGCGGCGGAGCTGGCGCAAACGTCGGCTAGCGCCAAGCGCAGCGTGCTCGAGACTGCAGCGCGAGAGTTGCGCGCTGCGCGCGCCACGGTGCTCGCCGCGAACGCCGAGGACGTCGCGCAGGCAAAAGCGCGCGGGCTATCGAGCGCCATGGTCGACCGCCTTGCGCTCGACGATAAGCGCCTCGAATCCATCGCGGCGGGGCTCGAGGCCGTCGCTGCACTGCCGGATCCCTTGGGCCAAGTCATAGCGGAGTGGGAGCGGCCGAACGGTCTCAAGATCGCGCGCGTGCGCGTACCGCTCGGCGTCATCGGCATCATCTACGAGAGCCGCCCGAACGTGACGGCAGACGCAGCCGCCCTGTGCTTGAAGAGCGGCAACGCAGCGATCTTGCGCGGCGGTTCCGAGAGCGCCCGCTCGAGCGCTGCGATTCATGCGTGCCTCGCGCGAGCTTTGCGCGCGCACGGCGTGCCCGAGGCGGCGGTGCAGATGGTGCCGACGCAAGACCGCGATGCCGTCGGCATCATGTTGAGCGACATGGCGCCCTACATCGACGTGATCGTGCCGCGCGGCGGCAAGGGATTGGTCGCGCGCGTGCAGCAGGACGCCCGGGTGCCCGTCATGAGCCACCTCGAAGGCATCTGTCACACGTACGTGCACGCCGGCGCGAATCTTGAGATGGCGCGCCGCATCGTCAAGAACGCGAAGCTGCGGCGCACCTACGTCTGCGGCGCGACCGAGACGATCCTCATCGACCGCGCTTGCGTCGCGACTCACCTGCAGCCGATCGTGAAAGACCTGATCGACGCAGGGTGCGAAGTGCGCGGCGACGTGCGAACGCAGTCGAGCGATGAGCGCGTCCGCGCGGCCGTCGATTCGGACTGGGGCAAGGAGTTTCTCGACGCGATCGTCGCCGTTCGCGTCGTCGAAGGGCTCGACGAGGCGCTCGCGCACATTCGCCGTTACGGCTCCGCGCACACGGACTCGATCGTCACGGAAGACACCGCGGCTGCTGCACGCTTCTTGAACGAGCTCGACAGCGCAATCGTCATGCACAACGCTTCGACGCAGTTCGCGGACGGCGGCGAGTTCGGGATGGGCGCCGAGATCGGCATCGCGACCGGCAAGATCCACGCTCGCGGGCCCGTCGGCGCAGCGGAGCTCACGAGCTACAAGTACGTCGTGCGCGGCACGGGCCAGATACGGCCTTGATTCCATCTCGCAGCGGCGCCGCTCCTGCGATGCACGCGATTGCGAATGTCACCCGCTGAGGCCGACTACGAGCTGATCGTGATCGGCGCCGGGATCAACGGCGCCGCGATCGCGCGCGAGGCCGCGGTCGCCGGGCTCAAGGTGCTGATCGTCGAGCGCGGTGACATCGGCTCGGGCACGAGCAGCGCTTCGTCGCGGCTGATTCACGGCGGACTGCGCTACCTCGAGCACGCGGAGGTCGGTCTCGTGTACGAGTCGTTGCGCGAGCGCGAGCGCTTGCTCGCGAACGCTCCGCACCTCGTCGAGCCGCTAGAGCTGTGCATTCCCATCTATCGCGGGGCGCGACGCGGGCGTTGGCAGATCGGGGTCGGGCTCGCTCTGTACGACTTGCTCTCGGCGGGCAAGTCGTTGCCGCGCAGGCGACTGTTCGGCCGCGAAGCGCTGCTCGCCAAGATGCCCGGACTGCGTTCCGAAGGGCTCGTCGGCGGGGCGAGCTACTACGACGCGCAAGTGCGCTATCCCGAGCGGCTCGTGCTCGAGAACGTGCGCGACGCTGTCGATCACGGCGCCGTGCTCGAGACGTACACGCGCGTCACGCGCGTTCGCGTCGAGCGAGGCCGCGTCGCCGGCGTCGATTGGCAGTCGGCGCGCGGCAGCGGCGGCGCGCGAGCTTCGCTCGTCGTGAATGCCGCCGGGCCGTGGGTCGACGAGGTGCTTGGGCCCATTCGCCACACGCGCCTGATCGGCGGCACGAAGGGCAGTCACATCGTCGTGCCGCCGTTCCCCGGCGCTCCGAGCAACGGCGTCTACGTCGAGGCCGGCACGGATCACCGGCCGTTCTTCATCCTGCCGTGGAACGGGCTGCTCTTGATCGGCACGACCGACGAACGCTACGAAGGCGATCCCGGCTCGGCCGCGATCGACGCGCGCGAGCGAGCGTATCTCGCGGCCGAGACGGAGCGCGTGTTCCCCGGCGCGGCAGGACTCGCCGAGCGCGTGCTCTACACGCAGACGGGCATTCGGCCGCTGCCGTACACGCGGCGCGGCGCCGAAGGCTCGATCACGCGGCGGCATGTCGTGCGCCGGCATCGTGCGGCGCGCGGTTTGTACTCGATCGTCGGCGGCAAGCTGACGACGCATCGCGCTTTGGCCGAAGACGTGCTCACGAAGCTCCAAAGCGAGCTGCCGCGGCCGGTGAGGCGCGACGTCACGCACGCGCGCCCGCTTCCGGGGGCGCCGACCGAAGGCGAGCGCGCCGCGCTGATGCATGAGCTCGGCGGCAAGCTCGGCGAGCAGCAAGCGCGCCGCTTGCTCCGCATCTACGGCAAGCACGCGGCCGACGTCGCGCAGCTCGCGGCAAAACCGAACCTCGGTGCGCGGCTCGGCGAGAGCGACGTCCTGGTCGCGGAGCTCGTGCACGCGGTCGAGAAAGAATGGGCGGTGACGCTCGAGGATCTCTTGCAGCGGCGCTGCATGGCGGGGCTCGACGCGGACTTCGGCCTACGCGCCGCGCCCGCCGCCGCCGAAGCGCTCGCGCGCCTCGGCGTCTGGGACTCCGCGCGTGCCGCGCGCGAGCTCGCGGAGTACGGCGAGCTCGCCGCGCGGCACGGCGCGCGCGGCTAGCGCACCAAGTCGATCGTCGGCAGCTTCAGCTCGAGCGCCGGCAACGAAATCTCCGGCACGACCGCGCGCAGCACGTCGCGCATGCCGGCCGCCAGCTCGCGGAGCACGGGTTGCTCGCGCGTCTCGCGCTGCGGCTGTGCCGCCGCGGGTTTCGCTTCCTCGGCGAATAGACCTGATGTTGCGACGAGCGCGACGGTGGCGATGGCGAAGTGACGAACGTTCATGACCGGCTCCGTGTTTGGTGGTATCTACACGGACTAATAACGAGCGTCGCGCGCCGTCGTTACAGCGGCTGCATGAAGAAGGATCGAGAAGCGCGAAGTTGCCTGAAGCGCGAGCGCGCGAGGCTAGGCCTTTCGCTCGACGGCCTCGTAGACGAGCGTCGGTTTGTCGCCCTGGCGTGAGTACAGGTGCTCGCCGGCCATGTCGGCCATCGCGACGTCGCGCTCCTCGCGCGAGGCGTACCAGTGCTCGCGCCGCCAGTCCGAGCCTAGCAGGCGCGCGAAGGTATCCGTTGCGCGGATGCTGACGCGGATGCCGTACGGCTTCTGCACGTCGAGGGGCAGAGACAGATTGTGCTGATGGCAGATGTCCATGCGGTGCGAGCTCATTGTTTCCGCGCACATTCTAGCCGACGCCGCGGCAGCGCAGCGAGTCAGCCTCGGCGCTCGAACGGGCCCGCACGCTCGGGCCAGCGCAGCACGACACGCGTGAAGAAGTGGTAGGGCGGCTTGACGAGCGCGCGCCACAGCCGCGTTTGCCAGGTCGGTGCTGCGAGGACGCGCCGCTGCCGGGCCGTGAGCCGCAGCGGCTGGTAGGTGCGCTTGTGCTTCAACAGGTGCCGCAAGTCCTCGTAGGCACGCCTGCGGAACTTGGCCGTTCGCGCCGTCGAGAGCATCGCGAGCTGGAAGTCGACGATCGCGCATGCGCCACCGTTCGTGACGAGCCAGTTCGCTTCTTTCGCGAGATCGTTGTGCGCGACTCCGGCGCGGTGCAAGCGGCGCAGCACGCGTAGGGCGTCGGTGAAGTACTCCCGTGACGGCGGCGCGCTCGCGTAGAGCGGCACGCCCGGCACGTAGCTGCGGCGCACCACGCGGCCGTCGAAAGCGAGCAGCCGCGGCACCCCGGTCTCGCCGGCGAGTGCGGTCAATGCCGCCGCCTCTCGTGCAGCGAGGAGTCGCGCGAGCCAGCGTAGCGAGACGTGCGCAGTGCGCGTGTCGCGTTCGACACACGAGCCTTCTTTGCCGGTCACGAGGCGCGTCGTTCCCAGGGCGTCGTGCTTCAGTGTTTCGGTGGTCATCGCAAGAGGGCTTCGCAGCGCGCTGCTACAATCGCGCCGCATGCCTAGTGTGACCCAAAGGGAGCCGGCGGAGTTCTTCGTCGTCGGCGGCCCCGTTCAACCCGAGCGGGCGTGCTACGTCGAACGCACGGCAGATCGGCGGTTGGCCGAGGCCATGCGCGCGAAGCGGCTCTGCTGCGTGCTCGGGCCCGTCGCGATCGGTAAGACGAGCTCGCTGCATCGTGCCGCGCGCACGTTGCGTGCCGCCGGCACGTCGATCGCGAGCGTGGATTTGAAGCGCATCGTGGATCAGCACGGCGAAGCGACGTCGGACGCCCTGCGCCTCGTCGCCGAGCGGATTGCCGCCGAACTGAAGCTCGGTGTCGACGTCGCCGAGTGGTGGCGTGCGGCGGACAGTGTCGACGAGAGCCGCCTCGTCGAGTTTTTCTGGCAGGTCGTGCTCACGAACACGACCGCACCGGTCGTCGTCGTCTTCGACGACCTCGACGCGGTCATGGGGCAGCCGTTTGCCGCCCACCTTCTCGACGCCGTTGGAGGCTGTTACGCGCGGCGCAGCCGCGAGCCGGACTTCGCGCGCTTGGGATTCGTGCTCGCGGGCTGCGTGACGCGCCGCAACCTCGAGCAAGCGAGCCCCGATTCGGGTCTCGAGGAAGCCGAGCTCATCGAGCCCGAGGATTTCACGGCCGAGCAGTCGTATCGGCTCGCCGTCGCGTTCGGCGGAGAGCAGGAGCTCGCGCAAGCTCTCATGGATCGCGTGCACGCGTGGACGGGCGGGCACCCCTATCTGACTCAACGTGTCGCTCGCGGCGCCACGCGCAAGGGCGGCCGGTTCGAGGACGTCGAGCGCGTCGTGCGCGAGCAGTTGCTCGCGCCGGGAGCCGCCGATCGAGACCCGCTGCTCGCGCAAGTTCGCGCCTGGCTGCGCGAGCCGTCGCGGACCGCTCGCCGCGCAGCGCGCGTGCTACAGAAGCTCGCAGCGGGCGGCACGCTCCCGGAGCCGG
>Ga0315912_10001357_pt1 | contig 30712 bp, 22 predicted proteins | sample VfabasoilMG_FD_204469 | JGI IMG/M metagenome (GOLD analysis project Ga0315912, IMG submission 204469) | Garden soil microbial communities collected in Santa Monica, California, United States - V. faba soil | ecosystem: Environmental > Terrestrial > Soil > Garden | place: USA: California...
GTGCAGAACCAAACCTTCCGTGCCTTGTTAGCTTCCCTGATCGGTGAAAATGTGTATCCCCAAAATGAAGTTGAACTGAAAGGCAGCTGGCAAGTTTATGTTCAACCCCTAACAGTAACCGGAACCGGTCAGGAATCTGCCATTGTAAGCCAGGATAAATTTGTTATGCCTGATTCCGTAAGCAAATCATCCATAAAACAGATTGTTTTCCTGGAAGAGGACTTAGCTGATATTTACTTTATTGGAGGGAAGAAGACAAAGTGCTTCTATACGGTCGCGGGGTTTAGTCGCGAAAAGACTTATACTATTGCTTTACAAAAAGCAGAGGAGATCAATATTAAATTATTTGTAACACCCGTGCCCCGGGGATTGCAGGTATCCTATAAATCAGGAAAAGGGGCAGGTCAGTATATGTTTGGCTATATGCGCAGGTAATTTCAAATCACCAAAATAGTTCAGATATGACTATTTTTGAGGCAGCATTGTTTCACTTTTGATTTTAATACTTGACCTGATGGTTCAAAAATTTAACCCATAATGTTCTTTAACGAGACTGCTTCAATCTATATTCAGTTTATCTCCATGTTCCTTGAAGTGACGGGAATAACATTGGCTTACATTGAAATCCGCTATAAGCCTTTGGCCAATGCTATCGAGACGAAAATTTTAACGGAGGAAGCGCGCATAAGAAATTGGGGTTATAAACTCATTGAAAACAAATTATTCTCGGCCCTGATCACCATCTTCATCATCATCCTGTTTTTTATTTTGATACCCTACATGGCCGGTTTTTACGACCGGGTTGTTCCACCGGAATGGGAAAATGTAAAACAGAATGTAATCTGGGCAACCCTCCCAATAATTTCTCTCGTCATTGCGGGCATTTGTATTATGCTCTTAGGCGATTTTGTATCATGGCTAAATCGTTTTTCCAACGGCCATGCAATTGGTGCCTTGGGTGTTGTCGTTACCTTTTTAGGACTACTAGGTGAAACCTACCAGGTTTTTACAATATGGTTCGGGAAGTAGACTTAATTTACTTTTAACTGGCTCCATTTTATTTTTTGCAAATGTGAGTTTAATAAGGTGAATGCAATTTCATTGAATGACGGTCTTACCAATACCATTTCTTCCAAACACCGTAGGAAAATACATCCACTCCGCTTTAGCCGGGTTGAGTGTGTATGAGCCTCTGTATCGTGGAACCAAATTAATCGTGTAGTGATACGTCCCCTTTTTCATTTCTTCACAGTAAATACGCGTTTCATGAATATCGTATTCGCGGTGCACCTCAGCATCTTTGTGTGATTGAAGTTTTGAGCCATAAGAACATCCGGCCGGAATAGGAACAGAGATCATCACGTAGTCAGCATCTTTCACGACTTGCACGGTTATCTCAAGGGAAACCGGTTTGCCAGCCTCCAGGAATTTTTTAGGATCACTCCAATTTGTTTTCACAATAAAATCCTTTTCTACTTTTTCGGGTGTAGGGTTCCACTCTTTATAGTATGTTGTAAAATATACGGGGCCGCTTCCGGATTTTGACACAGCTAAATTGGCTGTGCCTTCAATTTCTTTTTGATAAGGGAATTTTGTCACCTCTTCATTTATAGCACCGGTCAATTTTAGAACTGGTTTTCCTGCGTAGGGCTCGCCATGCATAAGCGATTGCGAAAGCGTTTCAATAATTCGTGCCGATTCGTAAGTGTTCCTCCAATTTTGTTTTCGCGTTTCAATAAAATAGTTTCTCAACTTCAGTAGGTCAGGGTCGTTTGGATTTCGGTGCTCCATCATTTGGTAAACAAGCAGCGTATTATCAACATCGTTATCCCAAAGTGTATAACGACTCTCGCCCCAGTACCAATTGCCACGCAAGGTTTCGCTCCTGGTTTTCTCAATCCATTTCCAATCAAAATCATTTTTAGTTAGCTGCAACAGGCGGAAGGCTAATAAACTATCGTACTTGGTATTTAATTTTTTATTGTGTGCCAGAGAGTCAATCACACTTTTGCCCATCACTTTTTCTCCAAGGGAGGAAATGAATATAAGTGATTTTAACACTTCACTTACTGGGCCATCCAATTCTACAGCACTCACAAAATTTTTCAAACCAGTTTCATCGTATCGCACTTTGTATCCCTTCGACTTCGCCCAATTTAGGGTGCCAGCCACGTAGCGGGAGATCCACAAACTTCCATTTCCATTTTCCCACCAACCCCAACTGCCCTCTTTGTTTTGGTTTGTGATGAGTTTTTTGATGGCTTTCTCAATGAGAATATCATGTGCAAATTTTTCTTTCCGGTATTCCCGAATGGTTTTTTCTGCCAACAAGGCCCGGAGTTTGGAAGCAACCTGCTCGTTGCATTCATAAGGATAAATCCGAAGCTGGTCAATTTCATCCAGTAACACATCCAGCACATCGGCCTCAGCATGGATTTTTATTTTGCCTTTAGATGGATTGATGCTCACATTAAATGCAGTGTCTTTGGTAAGCGCTATAAATAAACCTTTGGTTTCCATAGTGCCTTTCTTTAACACCGGAATTTTTCTTAGCTCACCATCGGCATAACCTTTATAAAGAATTTCATACTTCATCGAAAGGCTGTCACCCATTCCAATAACAGCCATGGAATCAATCTTTGAGTTTAGCATCCTGATTTCATCCTTTTTCAATTGGATATTGCCTAAGGAAACTGTTCTCGTAAGTGTCACACTGTCTGGTGAATAGTTTGTGATTTTACCGGTTGCGCTGGCGCTGTCTCCTTCAATTAGAAAATGCGGCATAGCCAATTGGGCGAGCAGTGGTTTGAATGAGCGCACAATACTTTGTCTTTGCCCGGAGCGTTTTTTATTGGCCAGGCCAATCACGTTCACATTCCACGCAGTAATGTCGTCCGGGAAGGTGGCTTTGAATGAAACCTGTCCGTTTTCATCAGTCAATAATTTTGGTTTCCAGAAAGCATAATCGCGAAAGTTTTTGCGCAACGCTGCGCCCACTGAAATTTCTGGAATAGCGATGGCCTCAGGTAGTTTGGTCTTCAGCAGATCAGGTCGGGTAATGCCAGGCTTGGTTGAGATAAGTATAACTCCGCTTGCGGCACGTGCTCCATACACAGCAACGGCATCAGCCGATTTTAAGATTTCCATGCGGGTTATTTTGTCCGGGTCAATATCGGCCAGGTTCACTATCACCCCATCCACAACATATAAAGGCGTTGAGTTGGCATCTATTGACGATATGCCTCTTACCATAATCCTCAAGGAATCAGCTGCTACCGGTCTTCCATTTACCTGGACACCGGCAACTCTTCCTGAAAATGAGGAAGAAACATTTGACACAGAACCCATTAAATCCATTTTTCTCTGCACGCTATATCCAACCACTACTACTTCTTGCAGTGCTTGCACATCTTCCACAAGCTTGGCATCAATATCCATTCGGTTTCCAGTCTCTACTTCTTGTGTGCTGTAACCAATAAAGGAAAAAACAAGAACACCGTGGTAAGGCATGTAAATCCGGTAAAAGCCTTCTTCATTGGTAACGGTTCCTGTGGTTGTTCCTTTCACAATCACATTCACCCCGGGTATACCAATATCTTGTGAGTCTTTCACGAAACCGGTTACCCAGTGTCCACCTGTAAAATTGACCATAGTGGTAGCTTCCTGGTAAAACCTCTCACGCATGTCTTGCATTTCTTTGTTGCGATTTTGTTCTACATAGGTAGATTGCGTGGACCATTTTGAAATTTTGTCCAGCACTTCTTTACTGAAAGAGTCAGATTGACGGGTAGAATCAAAAGCAAAATCATAAAATGTTTTGCCGTATGATTGGATAAGAATGGGTTTGGCCCGCACATATGTTTCATCCTCATAAATAACAACTACTTGATAGAGATCGGCTTTCAGGTTTTGAAAAGATCGCTTGCTTCCGGGATAGAAAAAATATTCATCGGGTTTATTGAGGTTGAGAAAAAATATTGCTTTGGCAATTGGTTGGATTTTGGATTTCTCTTTTAATGTCAGGTTTCCGTTGCCGCTAACAGGGGGGTAATAGAAATAATCTGAACTTTTGGGAGACTCAAATGTTTTATTACTTCGATAAGTCTTGAATTGCTTTTCGATTTGTGCTTTGGTCAATACCTGATCGTAAAACGAAGGGATTACTTCCTTCGGATAGAGCCAGCTTCCATTCGTCCAGGACATATAATCCCGGTCAATCAGGTTTTTCTTAAACTCATACTTCCTTGCCGACCTGAAGTCGAAAGTGTGGTGAATATCGGATGAAGTGTATTGAATGTAGCCTGGAAAAAATGGCCCCACCAAACTAGTTTGGTTGATATTGTTAAAATCCAGCATCCTAAAATTATTTTCTTCCTGGAAGTATGCAAACCACTGATCGCCATTGCGTTGCACCCATAAAAAGTGTGGCTGGATTTTGTTTAGCTCTTCCGTTGACAGCCGTGGTTCGCGCTTTATGGTGATAGCGCTTGAAGGCAAGTGCTTCAAATCCAAACTCAAAATCAATTTCTTTCCCTTTTGAACCGCTACATCTTTTATTGTAAGTAGCGTGTCAGTAAGTCGAAGGGTAATGTGGAATGTATCATCAATGGTGCGAAAAGAATAAGGTTCAGGGTTGCCAACCTGATTAAAGTATTGCAGCGTACTGTTGAAGTAGATGTAGTGCACGGTTTGCACTTCTCCGTCTTTCACGATGTAAGGAGAAACCTGGGTAATGCTGTCTTCACTTTGATGTTCAAACAGGAACATTCCGCTTTTCGGATACAAGAAATTATAATAACTAATGCTGTCAAGGCCCAACCGAGGTTTCCAAAAATCGTAATCTAATTTTTGTTTGATGGAGACCTCATCAATTTTCTGAGGACGGAAAGAATTAAATGCTTTCCTGTTTTTGAATTTTTCGTAGTTGCGAAGGTCAACATTTTGTGTTTTTTTGAATTTTTTGGATAACGCCATTGCTGTTACGTCCGCTCCTTTCACAGGCTTTCCCAGCGGATCATGAACGTTGATTTTAAATTCAGCCGTTTGTCCGGGATAGACCAATGCCGGGTGATCAATATCTATGATCAACGGCTTCTTCGCGAACGGCAAATCATAATTTTTCTCCTCAGCACTTCCACCCCAGATATATTGAATGGCCATGTAATAGCGATCATTGGGTGATGTGCTTCGTCTGTGTGAATATGTTGTGCTATATCCGCTTTCAATAATGCGATTGCTTTTGAACAGCTGATAGCGAAAAAAAAGTTTTCGGGGATTCTGAACATCGATGATGAGGCTGTCTTTAGTGCGCGTAGCCATTACTTCCAATGAATCTGATTGAGTATTCAACTCCAAGGTTTCAACCGTATGCTTTTCCTTGATTAGTTCATAATAATTTACGTTCGGGTTTATTTTTTCCCGGTATGGCAATGTTACCGTTCGTGTTTCCTGTTCATCATAGTTAGCGTTGAACAACGAAAGCGAAAGAGATTCGCCCGGCTCGCGCGATGAAAAATATATAGAGTCGTTACTCAACTTAGATTGATATTCAGGCAATTGGGAGTCATAATTCAGGTTTAAAGTCTTGATTTGTATTTCATTTTCAGCGTTCCGGAATAAAGCAGAGACTTCAACATCGAATGCCGCATTCAGAAAGATAGAGTCAGGAATGGTGACTCGCGTTTCACCTAAAGGATCAAGTTTTAAATTATGCGTCCACAAAGTATCAGGAACAAAAAGAAACGGATCGTAAAACTCGCTTACCGATTTTGTAGTCATTACCAGCGACACATCAATATCATAAAGCGGCATATCGTTGGAATCCGTTCCCTTCAGGAAAATTATTTTGGATTTGTTTTTGGAAAGTTTGTTTTCATTAGAACGGATTGAGAAATCATTTTGCTTCAATTCATATTGCTCAAACCAAAAACCTTCATATGGATAGTTATGCTTATCTTTCTTGTCGCCTAGTGTAAGATGGTATTGTGTGTCGAGATTCAACTTTAAACTATCCGACAGAACAAATTCAAGGGCATAAGCACCGGGGCGGTATGGTTTTAAATGACCCAGAGTTTTCCTTGTACTATTTCCGTACCATGCACCCAGGTATAAATCAAATTCCTTTTTTATTGGCTTTCCTTTTCGGGTTGTGATAAATGCTTTTAACATAACAGTGTCGCCCGGCCGGTACTTGGGTTTGTTGGTGATCATAAAACCCTCAAAAGTTTTTTCTTCAAACAACTTCCTGGTTTCATAATAAATGGGTGGCGGGTCAATCCTTCCCCACTTAATCAGGCTTTTGGCTGAGCGATAGATATAACGAAATGGCGAAGTAATTTGCCGGATGGGAGTTGTGTAAAAAATCCTGCGGTGAGCGCGAGCTCCAAACGTGTTGTTGTATTGACGTTTAATGTCAAAATAATTTTCATGGCCTTCATGTGTAACGGATACAATCCCTTGCTTATTGGTGGTCGGAATTCGGTAAACATTCAGCGTATTGTCAAAACGGATAAGCTTTTGGTCCACCATCGGCTTTAAGGATTTGACTTCTTTACCTTTGCCATCAATGAAAACCAATTGTAAATCGCGCGAGTTGTTCAGGATTTTCATTTCCAGGTTATTCACCGATTCCAACTCACCGAATAATTGGCCAGCTATTGTTTTCACATATAGGTAATGCCCGGGAGGAAGTTCCTCCCGATAAACCGAGTCAGTATGAAAGTAATCCACCAACGTGTGGAAATAAGATGATTTTAATATTGGGTTTTCATTTTGAATAAACTCCAGCGCTTCGTTTTTTTGGAGCTTATAGATAGCGGTGAAGTGGCTTCCTCTTCTGGAGTGGATTAAATTCTGGCTATTTGTTGAAATGCAAAAGAAGATAACAAGAATTAGTAGTAGTGTTGGTCTCATAGGCGGTTAGGTTAGTTGAACCAACCAAGAGATGCGGTCACACTCACTTTTCCATAAAAATAAAATCGAAATCAAAACAAAATCGCCCGAATCAGGTTAAAGGTTAATGCAGATGCCCCATACTAATTTTAAGCCGAATACCTATCGAGCAACCAACGACTAACAATTCATGCGATTTTTTATTCTACTGCCCTTACTTTTTCTCATTCAACCATCTTTCTCTCAAGTACTTACCAAAGTTACTATCAATGGTTATGTGAAAGACGCTGCCAACGGTGAAGCTCTGATTGGTGCAACGGTATATGTAAAATCGCTTGGCGATGGGGCGGTGACCAATGAGTATGGTTTTTATTCCATCACCCTGGCACCCGGCCAATATGAGATTTCCTATTCTTATGTTGGGTTTGTAACACAACTAAAAATTATTGAGGTAAAAGAAAACCTTAGGCAAGACATTGAGTTGGCCGCGGAAGCAGGACAATTGGAAGAAGTAGTGGTCACTGGCGAATTGGAGCAGGCCAATGCACAAAACACGGAAATGAGCACTAATAAAATTGATATCCGGACCATTTTAAAAGTACCCTCCTTTTTTGGTGAAGCAGACGTGCTGCGCAGTTTACAACTCATGCCGGGAGTGAGCACAGTAGGAGAGGGTGCCTCCGGATTTAATGTTCGGGGGGGAAATGTCGGGCAAAATTTAGTATTGCTTGACGAGGCACCGGTTTACAACACATCGCATTTGTTTGGTTTTTTTTCAGTGTTCAACCCCGATGCGGTTAAGGATGTGAAATTATATAAAGGTGCAATCCCATCCCGCTACGGTGGCAGACTGGCATCGTTGCTTGATGTTCGGATGAAAGAAGGCAACAGTAAAAAATTTGAAGCAACAGGAGGTATCGGAACTGTGTTTAGCAGACTGGCTATTGAAGCACCTATTGTAAAAGACAAGGCTTCCTTTATTGTGGCGGCCAGGAGAAGTTATATTGATGTGGTAGCCAGGCCGTTTACCGATATATTTGACGATGGCGCTGCTCTCAACTTTTATGATCTCACGTTAAAAACCAATTACAACATCAACAAAAAAAACAGAATTTACCTGTCGGGATATTTTGGTCGCGATGTTTTCTTATTCGATAAACGGCAGGGTTTTAACTGGGGCAATGCCACCACATCGTTTCGATGGAACCACCTGTATAGCGACAAATTGTTTTCGAACGTCACCATGCTCTTTAGCAAATACGATTACAAACTTCAGTTTGGTGAGACTGATCTCGACAAATTCACATGGAATTCTTCGATCAAAAATTTTATTTTAAAACCGGAGTTCACCTGGTTTCTTAACAGCCAAAATGAAGTTACGTTTGGTGGTGAGGCCATCTACTATACTTTTGAACCGGCCAATGCAGTAGGTGTTACCAATGGTGTAACCTCCGACATCAGCGTACCTCAACGCTATAACCTGGAGATGTCGGCTTTTATGGGAAATAATCAGCGCATTACAGATGCTTTGTCGGTTGACTACGGACTTCGATTTTCACACTTTCGGTATTTAGGTCCGGGGGAATCTTATGTTTTTAATGATACTGTGCCAGGGCTCAGGCGTACGTTGAAAGAAACCACCACGTATGAGCGTGGAGAAACCATTGCTTCTTATAGTAATCTTCAGCCTCGGGCGTCTTTTAAGTGGCAGGTGACACCTGTTAATTCGATCAAGGGGAGCTACAACCGAATGGTTCAATATCTTCATTTGATATCGAATACCACCGCATCCAATCCTTTGGATGTTTGGACACCGACTACCAATAACATTAAACCGGAATTGGCTGATCAGTTTACGTTAGGTTACTTCTCTGATATTGGGGCAAAAAGAATGTGGGAAGCATCCGTTGAAGTTTACTACCGGCAAACACAAAATCAGATCGATTACATTGATGGTGCTGACCTGCTCATTAATAAACTGATTGAAGGAGTTTTGTTGGGCGGAAAGGGCAGAGCCTATGGTGCCGAGTTCTATTTACAAAAGAAAACTGGCCGACTGAATGGTTGGGTGAGTTATACCTTGGCCAAAACCGAACTAAAGGTTAATGGCATCAATCATTTTGAATGGTACCCTACTCGTTTTGATCAGCGGCATAATTTGAAAGTAGCTGCTTTCTATGACCTAAGTAAGCGATGGAGTGTTTCCGGGAATTTTATTTTAACTACGGGAACGCCTACTACTTTTCCAACTTCACGCTATGTAGTTCAAAATATCCTGATTCCGTTAAATGCTTTTGACTCACGCAACAATGTTCGCATTCCGGCCTATCACAGGCTCGACATATCCTTTAAGCTTGAGGGAAGAGAAACCAAAAAAGGCAAGCCCAGAAAAAATCACGACTACTGGATGTTTTCTGTTTACAATGTATATGGCCGAAAAAATCCATTCTCAATTTACTTCAGTCAAAAAGATGAGCGCGTGCCCATGGGCTTAAGCCCCGATTCGCAGGCAACACAACTTGCCATTGTAGGCACGGTTATTCCATCTATTTCTTACAATTTTAAGTTTTGATAAAATGAAATTTACACTTCCTTTTATTTTTTTAATTGCTCTGTTAATGTCGTGTGAAACGATTATCAACCCTGAATTGGAAAAGACAGAACCGGTTTTAGTTGTTGATGCCTGGCTTAATAGTCAACCTAAATCGCAAAATATTAAGCTAATGCAAACACAGCCCTATTTCGATAACGGGCTTCCGCCAGGTGTTTCATCCGCTACGGTTTCGGTTAAAAATGAAACTGATTCGCGGATTTTTATTTTCAATGAGGAAGCTACAACCGGAAATTATTCATGGACTCCATCCAGCGCTACCGATTCTCTTGGAAAAACGGGTGATGTGTTTACGCTTACTATAACATCGGGTTCTGATACCTACACAGCTAATTCTGTTTTGGGCAGAGTGCCATCAATTGACAGTATCACATTTACATTCGAGCCGGCAAGTGGTTTCTTACCTGACTACTATTACGCGGAGTTTTGGGCAAACGAACCTATCGGATCAGGGGATGCCTATTGGATTAAAGCCTGGCGCAACGATACCTTACTGGCAAAGCCTTCTGAAATGAATATAGCTTACGATGCCGGGTTCACGGAATCAGGAAACATTGATGGAGTTACATTTATTGCACCGATCCGGCAAGGCATCAGTCCGTTTGATACGGATGATGACGGGCAACTTATTTCGCCTTATAAAGTTGGAGACTCCGTTTATGTGGAGATACATTCCCTTAGTAAAGCGGCATTCAATTTTTTGTTTGAAGTGCAAATTCAAACAGACCGGCCGGGCGGGTTTGCAGAATTATTTGCGGCCCCGCTGGCCAATGTTCATACCAACATTACCAATACGAATCCATCCGGAAAAAAAGCAGTTGGATTTTTTAATATTGGGATGATATCTCGAAATGGAAAAAGGCTCATCGAATAATTTCCGATGGATTTAGAACGATTCAAAAAGCAATCAGAAATTAAATCGAAAGAGAATAAAAAGTTTCTTTTGGGATTAAAGAAAAATGATTCGCGAAAACTGGATGATCAATTTCATACTCTCCATGAAGAAGTTTTTGCTGACACCGATTGCCTGACTTGTGCCAACTGCTGCAAAACCACCAGCCCCATTTTTTATCAAACAGATATTGAACGAGCCAGTAAGGCGGTTAAGATGAAGCCCGGCCAATTTGTTGAAAAATATTTGAAAGTTGATGAGGATAATGATTTTGTATTGAAATCAGCTCCCTGTCCATTTTTAGACGAGCAGAATTATTGCCGCATTTATGAATCGCGACCAAAGGCCTGTAGGGAGTACCCGCACACCAATCGAAAAAAAATGGTGCAGGTTTTAGACCTGACTTATCGCAACACGCTGGTTTGTCCGGCTGTGCTGGAGATAGTAGAACGATTGAAGAAGAAGTGACCAGAAGCTCAAAAAAAAGCCGACCCTAAGGCCAGCTTTTTAATTTTTTCAAAGAATATTTATGCTACCTGAGCCTGAAGCTTGGAGGCCAGAACAGATTTAGGCACCGCTCCAATTTGTTTATCAACTATTTGACCATTTTTGAAAACCAGTAAGGTTGGTATGGAGCGCACACCGAAGCGTGCGGTAGTTTCGGGATTCTCGTCAACATTCAATTTGGCTACCACTGCCTTACCATCGTAATCACCGGCCAGTTCTTCCACCAGCGGCCCAATCATTTTGCAAGGCCCGCACCATTCGGCCCAGAAATCAACTAAAACGGGCTTATCGCCTTTTATTGCATCATTAAAAGTGGCATCGGTCAGTTCAAGAGTTTTTCCCATGTGTTTAATATTTTTTGGTTGTTATAAGTTACATCTATCGAACGCAAATATAAGGGGAAATAGTTCCGGTGGTTTTGAATTTTGATTTGATACTCCTTGGGCGCCTGTACTACTGGCAGAAACAGCGCGCAAGGTGCGGAGGAACAGGCTTATCACTCAATAATTTTTCAAAAGCCTAAAATTTCCAACCCTTTTTATAAGATTCCAGCGGTTGTATCCTTTATAGTTGTTACCTTCAAAATACTTTAAATCCGCTTTAATGAACACAAACGCTCAACTTATCCAATCCTTCTACACCTCTTTTCAAAATCTGGATGCAGAGGGCATGAAAAAATATTATCATCCGGAGGTTCATTTTTCCGATCCGGCTTTTCCTTCATTACAGGGTAAAGAAGCCGGTGCCATGTGGCAAATGCTTATCCAAAGCCTTAAAAAAAACAAAGATGGATGGAAGTGTGAGGTAAGTAACATCCGCGCAAGCGATAATGAGGGTTCGTGCCGATGGGAGGCTCACTACACCTTTTCAGCAACCGGAAGGCCAGTACATAATATCATCGATGCCAGTTTTAAATTCCAGGATGGTTTAATCACCCACCACAACGATTCATTTAATTTCTATCGCTGGGCAAGGATGGCTTTCGGATGGAAGGGCGCGTTGCTGGGATGGACTCCATTCTTTAAAGCAAAAGTGCAGGCTACCGTTAAAAACCTATTAGACAAGCATTTAAAAGCAGCTTAGGGTTCGTTCCTTTTGTGACAAAGGTCATGCACGGTAATGAGCTAAATCACCATCACCAAAATCATCCCTATCTACTTTTAAGTGTTTTTGAATCAAGCGAAAATTTTTAGCTTTATAAACCAAAGTTATCAAACAAAAAAAATCACCCCATGAAAAAAATACTTGTTCCTGTTGATTTCTCTAAGGCTTCCATCAATGCTGTTGAAGTGGCCTATGATATTGCGAAGCGCGCAGGTGCGTCCATAACCATACTTCACGTAATTGAAGATTCTGGAACAGATTCGTATTCCATCTCTGGTCAGGGTCATCCTTCGAATGTTGAAGAGACTCGCTTCATGGTGGAACTTATCAAGAAATCGCGTAAGCAATTAGAAAAAATGGTTGAAGAGCCTCGTTTCAAAGATGTGAACATTGATGGGGAGTTGAGGATAGGTAATCCATTTCATGGCATGCGTACCATTATTACCGAACATAAAGTTGACTTGGTGGTGATGGGCACTCGTGGCCACACTAAATTGGAAGAGATGGTAATTGGCAGTAATACGGAGCGTGTGGTGCGCCAAATGAGGTGCCCGGTACTTAGCGTGCATAACAAACCTTCCAAAGTTGATTTCAAAAATATTGTTTATGCCACTGCGATGTCGAAAGACGAAGAAGTTTTTTCCAGGATAGTGAAGCGCACTCAACAAATTTATAACTCCACCGTTCACCTGGTAAGGATCAACACACCAGGCGATTTTCAACGCGATAAAGTGGTGAAGGATTATATGGAGAAGTTTGCAAAGAAGTTGCAGTTAAAAAACTACACGGTCAACGTTTACAATGATTTAACCACCGAAGAAGGCATTGTATATTTCGCTGATAGCATTGATGCCGACCTCGTTTGCATGGCTACACATGGCCGTACTGGCTTTGCACATGTAATGGCAGGAAGCATTGCTGAAGACGTAGTGGGTCAAAGCAAAAGGCCCGTACTTACTTTTGTGGTGAAGCATTAAAAAATTAAATCGTCCACCAGTTCATAGTCCGCAGTCAATGGATGGCCGCGGACTATTTTTGTTTTTAATCGGATGAAGGATTACTACGCTTTGTTGCGGATTTCAAGAACGGCTTCTGATGCGGAGATCAAGCAGGCATTCAGACGCCTGGCCATTTTGCTGCACCCTGACAAAAATCCGCATCCCGATGCCCCTGTTGCTTTTCAGGAAATTAATGAGGCCTATGAAGTGCTGGGCGATGTCATCAAGCGGGCATTATACGACCAAATGCTTGGAAATGAAATAAGCAACCAGGAAGAGCCAACCTTTCGCCATCGCGACCCTGCCTATCAAAGGCGGAGACAAGCAGGATATAAACCTGCTCCTCGTGAACCTACAGCAGGGGAATTGTTGATGATGAAACTTATGCCCTACACAAATTGGCTATCGGGTGCAGCGTTAGTAATTAGTTTTTTTGTTTGGCTAGATTATGCCTTGCCCCGCAATGTGTCTCAGGAAGTAATTGTTGAATGGCACCGCACCATGTCTCATCATGAAATGATAACGGACAAAGGACACAGCTTTGATTTACCTTATCCGGTGAACTTAAAATTTTTAAAGGAACCTGAATTAAAAATATATACCTCGAAAATATTTTCGTTTGTAGACAAGATCGAAACCAAAAGTGGAAGTCATTCCTTGCGAAACTTACCTTCCGTTTTCCGGAATTTTATTTTTGGACCAATAATTTTATTGGTACTGGGATTAATAGGTTCGGCAACACCCAAGGGCGATACTAAATTCAATTTGGCCATTGCCACCTCCATTTTCCTTTTGTTAAACGCGGTGTTTATTTTGAAGTCGGTTTGGTAATGCCTGCTTTTAAAGCAGTAACCTTTCCACTTCCCTCCAATTGTTCACTCTTTTTAAATGGTTATGCTGCATATTGTGCGGAGCCGTAAACAATAATTTTTCTCCATTAAATTTTTCGAGATTGTGGGGCAGGTCATCAATCATATAGTCGCCATAAACTACAGCCTTGCTTCCACAGAAAACGAATTGCTTCCAGCGGAGGAATGAGAAGTGCTCATTGAGCCATTCCAGTTTTTCGGTGAGAGAATTGGGAAACTCCATAGCAGATGAAACAATGAATAGGTCATATTTCGCATTCAATTTTTTTACTACTTCCTGGCTGTTTTGGTTTACGGCCATTGTGCGAAAGAAATTTTTACGGAATGTGAACTGGTAAACTTCCTGGTGATGATCGGGAAACCGCTCCATTTCCTCCTTAAAATTTAGCGATTCGCGCGCCACCCGAACTCCAAATTCCTTTTCGTAATAGTTAATAAACTGACCGGTGGCATCGGCCAAAACATCATCCATATCAATAATCAATCGCTTCATAATTGTAAAAAGAGGGGCAAAATTGAAATAAATTTCTGAAACAGTTTTATTTCAAAGGTAAATTGGAAATACCTTTAACGGTCTATGCGCTTTCTAACGTCTCTTTTTCTAATCCTTTTGCCGATGGTGGCTCAACCGCAGGCTGGAGATACCAACTTTTTGGAGAGCCTGATGCACCAACATCCCGATCAGTTCAAAACAATCCTCGACAAGAAAAAAACATTCGAGGTGCAGATTATCTATACGCAAATTAACCGCAACGAGAAAAATATTCCCCAGTTCAAGACCTATCAATTTAATGTTGATACGGCTCGTTATTTCTATCCGGCCTCTACGGTAAAATTTCCAATGGTGCTGTTGGCGCTTGAAAAGCTGAATGCTTTACAAAATCCAGCGGTAAACAAATTCACCCCTATTTACCACGATAGCGTTTATTCCGGTCAGCTTTGGGCGCGGGCAGATACAACCACAGAAGGTGGCGTGCCATCCATTGCCCATTACTCAAAAAAAATATTTGTAGTGAGCGATAACGATGCCTTCAACCGACTTTATGAATGGGTTGGCCAGCGTGAAGCGAACCAGGTGCTTCAACAAAAAGGCTATAACATTCGCCTGCTCCACCGTCTCGACCGCAGACTTTCACCCGATCAGAATCGCCATACTGAGGCGGTGCATTTTGCTAATCGCGACTCAATAATTTTTACTCAGCCCATGTTGGTCAACGATTCAATCAAAGTCAATAAGAAAATAACCAAGGGTCGGGGCTATTATGAAAAAAATGTACTGATCAAAAAACCATTCAATATGTCGTATCGCAATTCGTTTCCCTTGCCCGACCAACACGAAATATTGAAAGCGACAATTTTTCCTGAATCTGTGCCCACCTCTAAACGATTCAACCTCACACCCGATGATCGCAGATTTGTGCTTCAATACATGTCGCAATTACCAACAGAAACCCTTTACCCGCCCTACTATAAAGACACGTTATACACCGATGCATATTGTAAATATCTGCTGTACGGAAACGACACATCAAGGATCCCCAATAATATCCGGATTTTTAACAAAGTTGGCTATGCGTATGGTTTTGTAATTGATAATGCCTACATCGTTGATTTTGAGGCTGGAGTTGAGTTCATGCTTTCTGCGGTGATTTATACCAATAAGGATGGCATCTTTAATGATGATAAATATGAATACCGAACAGTGGCTTTTCCATTCATGAAAAACCTGGGGCAATTAATTTATGACTATGAGAAGAGCCGGGTTAAAAAATTTAAACCTGATCTGTCAGAATTTCGGTTGGAGTATGAATTACACAATAGCCCGGAATGAATGCCTTAAGGATTCTTCTTTTTAAATAAAGCTTTTTTCTTTTTTTCCGGTAAAGTACCTGAAGTATTGGTGGGTTCAATAATGGCCTCCTTTCCATCGGGGCTGTCAATATTCGAATCGGCTATCGGGTATTTGGAAGAATTGTGTTTTGGATGGAAAGCATCTGGCAGGTCGGCTTTGGAAATATTACGATTGCTGTCGGCCGGTGAAAAAGAATCGAAATAAATAGTTTTGAAATCGGTGGTTACAGAAACATATACTTCCTCTTTTGTGGAGTTGATCTGCTGGCCAAGATTTATTGGAACCGTCCAATTTCTCCAGGTGCTATCAATCCGGTAGGTATAATAAATATCAGCACCACCTTTATAGATCAAACCTTCCGAGCAATAAAACAACGAACGGCCATCGGCAGCAAGAAAAGGAGCATAGTCGTTGCTGGTGGTATTAATGCCCGGCCCCAGGCTAAAAGGCACGCCCCATGTTCCGTCTCCGGTTTTAAGTGACACATACAAATCCTGACCGCCAATCACTCCGCTCCGCTCCACAGCCATCAGTATTACTTCTTCTTTTGTAGAATAAAATAAGTCTAAGTAATCATTGCGATTTTGGAAATCCTTCACCACAAATTTTTCAACAACCTTCCAATTCCCATCAACCATTTCCAGGTGGGCTATTGGTGCAATTTTTTCGTTGGTAAAAACATAAATATGTTGCTCATCATTACTTATACCGCACAAAGCGTCAAGCCCTTTGGTATTTACCACATTCCCCAGATTCGTAACATCAGTACTTAAATTCGTACTCAAGTCAGCCACCCAAATATCCATATCATCCGATTCTTTGCCCACATTTTCCGGGTGGCCTCCACGGGAAAAATAAAGCCTGTTTCCGGATGGGGAAATGTAGGGTCTTGTCTCCCGGTAACTGGTATTGATCGCTGCCCACTTGTCTATCGGTTGATCGACAGGTAAATTTTCATCGTTCTCGCCAAAATTATGATCAGACAACCGGAGGCGCTGCGCCATGATATTACCGGCAGACAATAATATTATGGAACAACAGAGGCAAAATGTTAAATAAGCACGGATCATTACAATCAACGTTATTCCCTTTTCTTTTTCAACAGCAGTGCAATTTATTTCTCATACTTCCTTTTTAATCAAGCATTCATTTGCTCAGTGGAAATGGGGTGTACTTCGTTGGTATGGATTAATTATGAGAATCACTCACGTAATTTAAAATCAAAGTAAGCAAATATTTTGTAGAAAGCCATGACTTTGGGCTATAGGTTTACCATGCTCAGGCTCAAAATACTTTGGTTCGCTGGTTTGAGCGAATATCGTTGCCCAACTTATTTAGGCGCGGCATGCCTGATCAAGGCTTTTGTTTCATTTTCTTTGAGCGGTGCACCATGTAAACTTTTACCCTGTATTTTTGAAATTAAACATTGACTCTCAGTCGAAACAATTTATTAGCCTGATAACAAAATGAAGAATTTAAAAATTATTTCAGTGGTAATACTTGTCATGCTGTTTCAACACTGTAAGCAGGCGACAAAAAAGAATGAATGGATAAGTTTGTTTAACGGCAAAGACCTATCGGGTTGGAAAGCCAATGAGAATGAGGGTTCATTTAAAGTGGTGGATGGCGTGATCGTAGCCAACGGAGAACGCTCGCACCTTTTATATACGGGCGATGTGGCCGATGCCAACTTCAAAAACTTTGAACTCAACCTTGATATAAAAACCCACTCTTTAGCCAACTCTGGTGTTTACTTTCATACAGCGTCTCAAAAGGAAGGCTGGCTGGAAAAAGGTTATGAAGTTCAGGTGAACAGCTCGCACAAGGGTGCGGGCGATTACAAAGAAGTTAAAAAAGGAGGGAGTTTGTATGGTGTGAGGAATACATACAAGGCGCTTGTAAAAGACAGTGTTTGGTATAACCTGAACATTTTGGTGCAAGGCAAACACGTTACCGTGAAAATGAATGACATGCTGATCGTAGATTATACGGAGCCTGATTCCATTTCGCGGATCGGCAGCGGAACTTTTGCTTTACAAGGTCATGACCCGCTAAGTACAGTGCATTTTAAAAATATAAAAGTTAAAATTTTAGATGATGATGCAGTAACGGCAGCAAGCTCTGCGGAGTCATCCACATTCCCTGAAATATTGAAGTATCAAAAAGACCACTTTGCATTTATTGATTCTAACGTTCCTGTCGATTCTGCTTTCAATGTGGATAAGGCAATCCAATCATTTTATCAAACCGGGATAAACTTAGGATTGGTTACAAGTTCTGTTAGCGAAAGTGATCTTTTGAATTTTGTAAAGGAGTATAGTCGTTATCCTGTTTTTATTGGACTTCAAAATAATAGCGGAGCATTGAATAAATCAACCGATGTTGTCAATCAATTCGATTATGTAATTGGTGAGATAACTCAATTTAAATCGAGCAAAGGAAAAATGGTTGATGTGCGCGGAAGCGAAACCATTGCCAATAGAGAATTATTTATGGAGGATTATGTGAAAGCTATTGTTGAACGACTAAATGCAAAAACAATTGATGTGTGGTCAAACCCAACGTTACTGCCAGCCGCACTTTCTGCCGACTATGATAAACTGTGGACTAAAGAACGAATGAACAAAGTGCTGGATGCAGCAAAACAAAATGCGGTGGCCATTGCAGTAAACAATATGTTGAAATTGCCGGGCATGGAGTTTCTAAAACTGGCTAAAGAAAAAGGCTGCCATTTCGCCCTTACCGGAATTTATTCGGAAAGCGGCATGGCAAAACCCGATTACTACCTCAATGTGATTGAGCAATGCAACCTAACATATAAGGACATTTACATTCCAAAAAATAATGATTGATGTGGGCGGAGGCGATGTTCGCCTCTACCATTCTCCGACCTTCACCACTGCCTTGCCAATAATTTTTCTGTCCATTAAATCTTGCATGGCTTGTGAAGCAGCATCCAATGGATAAACCTTATGAAGATGTTGTTTAATTTTTCCGGCCTTTATCCAGGCAAAAAGTTCTGAAAAATTTTTCTGGTTTTGTTTCTGTTCGCGTTCCGAAAAACTTCCCCAGATTACGCCCACTATAGAGCAGCCCTTCAGCAATGGAAGATTTGCCGGAAACTGCGGAATTTCTCCTGAAGCGAACCCCACAACCAAATAGCGTCCCTTCCACGCGATAGAGCGTAAAGCCGGCTCTGTGTGCTTTCCGCCAACGGCATCAAATACAACATCAACGCCTTTATCGTTTGTAATGGTTTTTATTTGTGCGCGTAAATCTTCTTCTGAATAATTTATTAAATGATCTGCCCCTTTTTCCTGGCAAACTTTTAATTTCTCTTTTGATGATGCTGCCGCTATTACTGTTGCGCCCATTAGTTTGCCTAAAGCGACAGCGGCAAGGCCCACACCGCCAGCTGCACCCAATACCAGGAGAGTTTCTCCTGGCTTTAATTGTGCGCGATCCTTTAATGCATGATATGAAGTCCCGTAAGTATACAGTGTACCAGCACCATCAATAAAATCCATTTCTTCAGGCAAGGGAAAAACCCAACTTGTCTTTGCTTTTACCTTTTCCGCAAATCCGCCCCATCTACAAAGGGCCACCACTCTATCACCTGCTTTAAATTGCTTAACATTTTCACCCACCGACTCAATAATTCCAGATACTTCGCCTCCTGGAGAAAAAGGCAGGTTTGGTTTTATTTGATATTTATTTTGAATGAGAAGCAAGTCCGGGAAGTTTACACCACAGGCGTATACTTTTATTAAAACTTCATCGGCTGATAGGGTGGGCAATGGTGTTTCTGAGATCGCCAATGAATCAGGCAAGCCGTAAGATGTGCAAAGAAGGGCTTTCATTCAATATTTTTCTGATGGTTACAAATCCGTTTCCGCTGGATTATTTCTTAAAATTACACCGAACATTTTAGATACCCTTCCTCTATATTCGCAGAAATTTTTTCTATGACATCACAAAAAAAATACAACATATATGGCGTTGGCAATGCCCTGGTGGATATTGTGACCGAAGTTGATAACCACTTTTTTATTCAAAATGAGGTGGAGAAAGGAGTTATGACATTGGTGGACGAAAAACGCCAGCTTCAGTTAATGAAAGCCATTGATATGAAGAAAAGCAAAATGTCGTGTGGGGGGTCTGCGGGGAATACGGTCATTGCAGTAAACCAATTTGGCGGTAAAAGTTTTTATTCATGCCTGGTGGCGAAAGATGAGTTGGGGAAATTTTTTCTGAAAGACTTAAGGCGAAATGGAATTGAAACCAACCTGAAGTATGAAGACACACACGAAGGTCACTCGGGTCGTTGCCTGGTAATGACCACCCCCGATGCCGACCGAACCATGAATACATTTTTGGGCGTGAGTTCGTTTCTATCTCCGGAACATTTGGATGGAGAGGCTATTAAAAATTCAGACTTTCTGTATCTCGAAGGTTACTTAGTGGCCAGCCCTAAAGGCCTTGATACCATGAAAGAAGCAAGGCGCATTGCTGAAAAAAATAAAGTAAATGTTTCCCTTACCCTTTCCGATCCCAACATGGTTCGTTATTTCTCTAAGCCATTCGAAGAGATAATTGGGGCCAGCGTAGATTTACTTTTTTGTAATGAAGACGAAGCTATGACTATTACGAGCTCGGCCACTTTAGATGAGGCCAGCAAAAAGCTCAAACAGTTAGCCCGCAAATTTGCCATTACATTAGGGGCAAATGGAGCGCTACTTTTTGATGGCGACACTTTTATTGAGATTGAACCCTACAAAGTTCGGGCAATAGATACCAACGGTGCAGGCGATATGTTTGCCGGTGCTTTTATATATGCCATTACCCATGGCCACAGTTATGCTGAAGCAGGGAAATTGGCCTCGTTGGCCTCATCGTGGGTTGTTGCGCAATGGGGGCCAAGGTTGGAACCTGAGCAGTCGAAGAAGATATTAGGCGATTTAGCTGGTTAAGCCGGATTTATTCTTGGGCATTAACAGATGCTGATCCAATTGATTCAATGTTTCTAAGGCAATGGTTTTTCAATTGCTGAATTTTTTGCCTTTCTTGCCCGAAAGATTTTAACCTATGGACATTTCAGGCAAATTAGTGCAAACACTCCCCACCCAAACGGGCATGGGTAAAAACGGAGAATGGAAAAAATGCAGTTTCGTCATCGAAACGGCCGATAAATTTCCAAAAAAGATTTGCATCATCGCCTGGAAAGACCTGGTTGACCAGGTGCAGCAGTTGTCGGTGGGCAGCGACCTCAAAGTTAGTTTTGATGTAGAAAGCCGTGAATATAATGGCAAGTGGTACACTGATGTTAAGGCCTGGAAGATTGTATCAGGAGGTGGAGGTCAAGCCAGTCAATCCACTTACAATCGCAGCGAGGCACCCATGCCCATGAGCGAGCCTCCTTCTATCGGAACGGACGATCTGCCGTTTTAAGGACTCCTATCTCACTATAAATCAACTTTGCTTTGCCCATCACTTATTGATAAGTTGCGGCAAAATTTAAGTTACCATGGCATTATCCGAACAGGAAATCATCCGCAGGCAAAGTATGGAGGAGTTGGTGAAACTCGGCATTGATCCATACCCGGCCGATCTTTTTGAAGTAAACGTCTCTGCACAGGAAATACACGAGAACTATCCGAAACAAAAAATAGAGTATAAAGATATTTCGATTGCCGGCCGCATAATGAGCCGCAGAATTATGGGCAACGCTTCATTTGCCGAACTGCAAGATGAAACCGGCCGCATTCAACTCTATTTCAGACGCGATGACCTCTGCCCGAATGAAGACAAAACGCTGTACAATATCGTTTTCAAAAAACTCCTCGATATTGGCGATATTATTGGAGTGAAGGGATTTGTTTTCACCACGCAAACCGGAGAGATCTCCATTCACGTTACCAGTTTAAAAGTATTGTCGAAGGCTCTAAGACCATTGCCTATCGTTAAGGAAACGACAGACGAGCAGGGTCAAGTTCACCAGCACGATGCCTTCACCGATCCTGAGCAGCGCTATCGCATGCGCTATGTGGATTTGGTGGTTAACCCTCACGTTCGGGATGCTTTTACTAAACGCACACAGTTAGTAAACTCCATGCGTGCTTATTTGAGCAACAAAGGTTATCTCGAAGTTGAAACTCCTGTGCTTCAACCTTTATATGGCGGAGCTGCAGCCCGGCCTTTTAAAACACATCACAACACATTAGACACCACTTTGTATTTGCGTATTGCCAATGAGTTGTATTTAAAAAGATTAATTGTAGGTGGCTACAATGGTGTGTTTGAGTTTTCGAAAGACTTTCGTAATGAAGGTATGTCGCGGTTTCATAATCCGGAGTTTACGCAGGTAGAATTATATGTGGCCTACAAAGATTATAATTGGATGATGAATTTGGTTGAAGAGATGCTTGAAAAAGCGGCCATTGATCTGCATGGCACTACGCAGGTTGTGGTTGGAGAAAATACTATTGATTTTAAACGTCCATGGAAGCGCTTCACCATGTATGAAGGCATTCAGCATTTCACCGGTGTGGATATTTCTGAAATGGATGAAGCCCAACTCAAGCAAACTTGCCAGCAGTTGCATGTGCCGTTCGATAATACGATGGGCAAAGGAAAACTGATTGATCAGATTTTTGGTGAAAAATGTGAACCTAGTATTATTCAACCAACATTTATTACCGATTATCCGGTGGAGATGTCGCCATTGGCTAAGAAACACAGGAGTAAACCCGGGCTGGTTGAGCGCTTCGAAGCCATTTGCAACAGAAAAGAAATCTGTAACGCTTTTTCCGAGTTGAACGACCCGATCGATCAACGCAATCGCTTTGAAGAACAACTGGAACTTGGCAAACGTGGCGATGAGGAAGCCATGGCGTTAGACGAAGATTTTCTCCGCGCACTTGAATTTGGAATGCCGCCTACAGCAGGTCTTGGCATTGGCATCGACCGGCTGACAATGATTATGACCAACTCTCCATCCATCCAGGATGTAATATTTTTTCCGCAGATGAAGCCCGAAAAACAGACCCCAGTGGCTACAAATGCAGATTTTGAGGCAATTGGAATTAGAGCTGAATTGATTCCTATTATTAACAAGTTGGGGATTACCACCGTGGAGCAACTCAAAGCTGTAAAGCCCACCAAACTTTTTAATGATATTCCGGGTATGCGCAAGAAGTTGAAGTTGGAAAATGTGAAAAACCCGACTTTAGAGGAAGTGGAAGGGTGGCTAAAAAGTTAATGGTTAATAGGAAATAGTTAATAAGGCGAGGATAATTAACTTTTAACTTTTTTCTTCTAACCACCTAATTCTGCAAATCGTAAAACGATCTCGTCCTGTTTAGCTTCAGGTCTTTTAACAGACTTGATTTTACCGCAATAAAAAAATTATAGGATTGGAATTGCCCGAACGGAACCCAATTTAGACTCATGGTCCAGCAGTGCAAATCACGGGTAAGGGAAAAACTGGTTTGAGTGAATTCGTTTTCCTGAAAATCGTAACCCGTGTTATACTGAATTTTCCATTTCTCCGACAAACTAAAGTCGCCATTGACGCGAAGAGATTGCACAACCGTGGAGGGCAAATGCCCGACCTTGGAGTATGTTATATTGTAGTTCAATCGGAGATTCCACGGAATGGAAAAATCAACGTATTGATCGGCACTCTGCAAAATTGTTTTCTTGTCAGCCTCGCTCAGGTTAGACTGCAAAACTTTTTTTTGCGTGTCTTTATCTTTCGAATTTCCTTTTGGGTTCAGGTTTGTGCTAAAGGCAAAATTGGCCGAAACAAGCTGCCCGATGCTAAACTTATCTTCCCAAACGAACTTATCAATTCGGGTTTGATATATGCGCCCTGTTTTTTCATCGATACTATCTAACCGATATTGGTGAGGATCTATAGTGCCACCAAAGTTTAGGTTTACCTTATTGTCTAAGATATTGGTATTGGCTCCAAGAGAGAACGGAGACAATTTAAACTTTTCACCTAAAAAATTATACCCACTACTAATCGATAATGAATTAAGTAGAGAAATTTTCCGGGCTATCGTATCATTTTTTCCCTTGACTTTCATTTCAAAACTATTGTTGATGCCAAAGCTCATTGTGCTGCTTTGTCCCCGGGCCGATTCCCCATAAACAAAACCCTGGTGGCGTGAAACCACCACCTCATTAAAGTCGCCTGGCTGAAGTTGCGGGGCTTGTGCACCATTACTATACCGACCGGGAATGGCAGATGGATTTTGGATGACTTGAAACCGCTGAAAATAATCATCATTTTTCGTAAAGTCGGGTTGATAGGAATAACTGATGCTTGGGTTTATTATATGACGGATGGCCTGGATCCTTTTCCCCTCGCCAAAAAATAGCATTCCATAAATGCGGGTGTTCAAACCCGCACTCAAAGAATAGTTGGTAACCCGGTTAAAGCCATCAATGGTATCTTTCACTTCCACTTTGCTTCGGGTTGAATCCAATCCCCAATCCAGTTTATTGAAGTACCATAGTTCACTTAAACTGACTGAAGGACTAAGCGTAAAATATTTGAATAATTTTATTGCCGTACCGAGAGGCAAGGTGTGTCGTACTCCCTTCTTACCATTTTCAAAAAATGTACCCAGGTTATTCGAATTGAAAGGGGCAATGGAATCAACCAGTACAGGTCGACCGTTTTGTATCACCGGTTCTCCATTTGATATTTTAGGTTGATAGCCGAGGCTGTTGGTAATTTGATTGGTGGCGGCCGTAGTAATTCGAATGTTGATATTTTCGAGGGATGCGACACCTTTTGCTATTTTACGGAATGGATAAATATTATTCACATTCATGGTGAGATCGGGCAGGGACAAATCCACTCTTCCTGTTTGTAAATCCTGGCTATGCTTCATATTTAAACCAAGGGTAATACCTGCCGCAGGAAATGTTTTGCTATAGGAAACATTCGAACTCATTTTAGTAGTGGTGTTGTCGAGCCGGAAATTTTGAGGGTTGGTGTTTACGCCCAAATAATTATTGCTGGTATAGCTGGCAGTAGCCGCATTTACAGAAGCAGAAAATCTGCCGGTGCCTTTCGTCTGTGGCGAGTGGCTCCAGGTAAGCCTGTAATCTTTTTGTACATCATGATTCTCGATATTTTGGCTTGTGCGGTTGTTGGTTAGGGCAAAATTGAAATTGCCGGAATAACTGTATCGCTTGTTGTATTTGCTGGTTATGTTCAGCGCGTTGGAGCCGGAAGTATAAACATCACCGGTAACGGTAAGATCAACATAGTCATTAATGTGAAGATAGTAGCCTCCATTGCGAAGAAAAAATCCCCGATTTTTCTCTTCACCCCAAGTCGGAACAATAATGCCTGAAGTGCTGTGCATTTTTGACGGGAACATACCAAATGGAAGAATCAGCGGAACGGGCACGTGATTAAACTCCATGTAAAATGGTCCTGAAACAATCTTATCACCAGGAATAGCCTTCGACTTGGTGCTGATAACTTTAAAATGCGGGTCGGGCAAGTCGCAAGTGGTGTAGGCGTTGTGCTTGCTCAGCACTTCGTTGCGCTCATTTTTATAAACCTGCTCGCCATGCAGCAAGCCTTCACCTTGTTTGGTTACAACTTCTTTAATCCGTGCTTTCTTTGTTTTGAAATTGTAAAGTATCTCCCTCGTTTCATATTGTTGGTCGCCATCGGTAAACACCGGGAAACCTACCCTGCGGCCAAGCGAGTCTTCCTGACCCTGCGCAAAAAGGGTGGATTCTTTATAGTCAATAATAATTTGTTCGGCCTCCAATTCAATATCACCATACTTGATCTTGGCTTCTCCATAGAGCCGCATTATTCTGCGGTCAACACTTGAGTTAATGGAATCTTTGGCCGAATAGGTGATAATGGTAGTTATATCGCCCTTCTTAGGCACGGATTTCGTAGAGTCTAATTTCGTTTTAATAGTATCCGATGGAGAGAAGGTTCGCCCAGGCTTGATGCCTCCTTCCCTTCCGCCAGGCAACGGCTTTTCGGGCACCTGCCGTTCCTGAGAGTAGGCATTGCCCCCGATCAACACCGATATGAATACAATGAAACACTTCAAAACATTGAATCGCACGCTTTCCGATTTGATTGTCAGGTATTTAGCTTTCCGCAAAAAATTCACAAATTTGTGCGAAGTTATTGCAAAACGCCTATCCATTATTAACACTGTGCGGAATATCGGATTCAAGACTATCCTCTTAGCAATTACCTTGCTAAATCTGTCGTCCGCATCTCCTCCGAAAAGCGGAACTAAAATAGATGTGATTGTGATCGACCCCGGGCATGGCGGGCGCGACCCCGGCACGATGGGCAAAACGCTTAAAGAAAAGGACGTTGCACTCAAGATTTCGCTGAAAGTTGGACAATACATTGAAAAAAATATACCCGGAGTAAAGGTAATTTATACCCGAAAAGACGACCGCTATATTGACCTGGCCGACCGACCCATATTAGCCAATACTGAAAAAGCAGATTTATTTATCTGTATTCATGCCAATGCTGTTCCCGGAACAAATGCCTATGGCACAGAAACCTACGTGATGGGTATGAACAGAACAGAAGGCAATATGGAAGTGGCCCAGCGAGAAAATGCCGTGATGTTGCTCGATGAAAATTATAAAGAACGATATGAAGGTTTCGATCCGAATAGCCCTGAGTCATACATCCTTTTCTCCTTAACCCAATCTGCTTATCAGGAAAGCAGCCTGAAGCTGGCTCAAAAAATTGAGTCGCAGTTTAAAAATAAAACCGGCCGCTATAGCAGGGGAGTGAGGCAGGCAACTTTTTGGGTGCTTTGGAAAACGGCCATGCCCAGTGTATTGATTGAAGTTGGTTTTTTAACGAATGCGCAGGAAGAAGCTTATCTTGGGTCGGCCAAAGGGCAAGATGAAATTGCATCAGGCATCTATCGGGCGTTTAAAGAGTATAAAACACAAATTGAAGCTGTAAACTAATCTTCGTGAAAAATAAAGAGATCGTAGTAGGGATTTTTGCTGTGTTGGCGATTACCATGTTGTATTTTGGATTTAACTTCTTGAAAGGGAAAGATTTTTTTTCTACCACCAAAAATTATTACGTCAAATACGATAACATATCGCAGCTTACGGTTTCCAACCCCGTGTTGGTGAATGGGTTTGCCGTGGGCCGGGTAAGCTCCATTCGGTTGCTGGAGACCGACAACAAAGTATTGGTTGAGCTGGAAATTGATAGTAAAGTGATAATTGGAAATGGCGCTAAAGCAACTTTGAACAGTGATTTCCTGGGAAGTAAATCCATTTTGCTCGACTTAGGCGATTATAAAAAACCGCTGCCCGACCGAGATACCATTCAGGCTTTGATCGCTAAGGGAATGTTTGATGTATTGGAAGAAACCGCAACACCTGTGGCTGACAACATGCAGACAACCTTGAGAAAACTGAATGCCCTCATGGATAATTTATCGGTAACCTTAGATCAGTTAACCCCTATCTTCAAGCAATTGCAAAACACACCTCTTAAAATCAACGGCACGCTCGACCGGGCCGCAACCAGCATGGATGAAATATCGGGCAGCATTAAAAATGTATCCGGGAAATTTAACACTACGATGGCCGAGCTGGATCCAACCTTAAAGAACTTTAAAATAATCTCCGATTCACTTACTCAAATTAAACTGAACCAAACACTTCTTAAAACCAACGCCACGCTTACCTCCATTAATGAAACGCTGGCCAAACTGAAGAAAGGCGACAATACCGCAAGCAAACTACTCACCGAAGATTCTTTGTACGTGAATCTGAATAAGCTACTCATCTCAATGGATAGTTTGTCAAAACATTTTAATGCACATCCTAAGCATTTTCTTGGGCCGCTCGGTAAGAGTTCCAAAAAAATAGAACGTGACCTTCAAAAAGAAGCCGAAGAACAGAAGAAGGCAAACCCTTAAATTTCAATATGGGTTCTCCCGCTGCCGATGATTCCAATATTCTGAAAGGCCTTTGCCAAGAACTTGGCGTCAAGAGCACATCCATTAAACTTGGGGGAGGCAAAAAGAAAATTGAAGAGCAACATCAAAAAGGAAAACTTACCGCACGCGAGCGAGTTGCTTATCTAATCGATAAAGATTCAGAATTTTTAGAAATCGGTTTATTTGCAGGAGATGGAATGTATGAAGAAGTTGGCGGATGCCCATCAGCCGGAGTAGTTACAGGCATAGGAAAAGTGAAAGGCCGCTTGTGCATAATTGTAGCCAACGATGCCACCGTAAAAGCAGGAGCGTGGTTTCCTATTACAGCAAAAAAAAATCTGAGGGCACAGGAAATTGCAATGGAAAACCGTTTGCCAATAATTTATTTGGTGGATAGCGCTGGTGTTTTCCTTCCCATGCAGGATGAAATTTTTCCTGACAAAGAACATTTTGGAAGACAGTTTAGAAACAATGCTAAAATGTCGGCTATGGGCATTGTGCAGATTGCGGCCATTATGGGAAGCTGTGTGGCCGGTGGTGCTTATCTGCCCATCATGAGCGATGAGGCCATGATTGTGGATAAAACGGGTTCTATTTTTCTGGCCGGTTCTTATTTGGTGAAGGCCGCGGTGGGAGAGGATATTGACAATGAAACACTGGGGGGCGCTACATCGCATTGCGAAATTTCCGGTGTTACCGATAATAAGTTTCCGAATGACCAGAGTTGCCTGGATTATATCAGAAGCATTTTCGACAAACTGGCGGAAAGCGAAAAGGCCGGCTTCAGCCATGTGAAGCCTTTCCCGCCAAAAGAAAAACCAACTGAAATTTTTACAATCCTTCCATCCGATCGCACCAAGCCTTACGACATGATGGAGATCATTAAACGATTGGTTGATGATTCCGCTTTTGATGAATACAAAGCCTTATATGGAAAGAGTTTGATTTGCGGCTACGCCCGCGTGGATGGCTGGGCAGTAGGCATAGTGGCCAATCAACGCAAAGTGGTAAAAACAAAAAAAGGTGAAATGCAGATGGGCGGTGTTATCTATTCCGACTCTGCCGATAAAGCAGCGCGTTTCATTATGAACTGCAACCAACGAAAAGTGCCTTTAGTTTTTATTCAGGACGTGAGCGGATTTATGGTGGGTAGCCGGGCCGAACACGGTGGCATCATTAAAGATGGTGCCAAGATGGTGAACGCTGTTGCTAATTCTACGGTTCCAAAATTTACCATCATCATCGGCAATTCGTATGGTGCCGGCAATTATGCTATGTGCGGCAAAGCATACGACCCACGGTTAATAGTAGCCTGGCCCACGGCTCAAATTGCCGTGATGAGCGGAGGCTCGGCAGCGAAAACTTTGTTGCAAATAAGAGTAAGCGCTCTAAAATCGAAGGGAAAAGAAATCTCTAAAGAAGAAGAAGAAAAATTGCTAAGCGAGATTACCGATCGATACAATAGCCAATTAAGTCCATATTATGCGGCATCGCGGCTTTGGCTGGATGGCGTAATTAACCCGCTTGATACACGGAAGTGGATAGCCACCGGCATCGAAGTGGCCAACCAGGCACCGGTTGATAAGTTTAATGTGGGGGTAATCCAAACTTGAACGTAATTTTAACAATGACCGACAACGAAATAAAAGCACTGATCTCTCTACTGGATGATGAGGATAAACACATTGCGACACATGTAGAAGAGAAATTGCTTTCGCTTGGAAGTGAAGCCATCCCTTTTTTGGAGCACGAATGGGAAAATAATATGAATCCTACCGTGCAAACCCGCATTGAAGACATGATCCACAAGCTTCAATACGAATTATTAACCGAGCGATTAAAACAATGGTATAACAGCAACGAGCATGACTTGCTCACCGGGATGTGGATATTGGCCACCTATCAATACCCTGACCTTGAGTTATCTAAACTAAAGCAAGAGCTTGAACAGATCTACTACGAAACCTGGCTAGAATTCCGCAGCGACCTCCTGCCACTGGATGGTATTAAAATCATTAACAATGTTTTGTTCAATAAATTAAAATTCGGAGCGAACACTAAAAATTTTCACTCTCCCGGCAATTCTATGATCAATGTGGTATTGGAAAGCCGTAGGGGCAACCCGATTACGCTAAGCATTATCTATATGCTGGTTGCTCAAAAATTAAAAATGCCCATTCAGGGGGTGAACCTCCCCAACCTGTTTGTGCTTACTTATAAAGATGAGTCGCAACAACTTTACATTAACCCATTCAATAAGGGATTGATTTTTTCCAAGCAGGATATTGAAAATTATATTAAAGAGCTTCACCTGGCGCCCCAGCCCAGTTTTTTTGAACCTTGCAGCAATATTGAAATTGTGCGCAGGTCGCTGCGAAACCTGGTTATGTCATTTGAGAAAATGGGCGAACACGCTAAAGCCGAAGAAGTGAAATTGCTTTTGATCGACATCTCCGATGGTGGAGATTTGGGCGTGTAGTACTGATCATTATTCCTTCCTTATTGTGCACCCTATAACCCGCTCTTCCGGAATTTTTATTGGTTTGTCGGAAACAAGTTCTCCTAAAGCCTGGTCCAGAAAATCATTTCCGGTATCGTGATGAATTTGGGGATTATCGTCAATCGCTCCTCTATAAATTATTTGCAGGCCACTTCCACTGGGTTTTAACAGGAAAGCTTCCGGGGTTTTTTTGGCGGTTAACGCAGTCATCGCAATTTGTTTTTTGTCGGATAGGTATGGAATTGAGAGGTTCCATTTTGAGTAAGCTACTTTCATTTTAGCATCCGCTTCATCAGTACCCGGATTGGAATTGATAAGATAGAAAGAAATATCCGATGAATATTTTTCTGTTAATTTTTTTATGCGGTCCTGGTAATGCTGGTCGTATGGGCAATCGAGACTTGTAAAGATTACCACCACGCCTTTACACCCGGCACAAGCGTTAATGGAAACAGTTTTCCCGTCAACCACATTGATTAGTTCCAGCGGCACCGAAATAGTTTG